>ERZ779643.10-NODE-10-length-179059-cov-5.522793_pt1 | contig 179059 bp, 187 predicted proteins | sample MGYA00511564_ERZ779643 | MGnify/ENA primary metagenome ERZ779643 (study PRJEB29588, sample SAMEA2147114) | human gut metagenome | biome: human gut; feature: human-associated habitat; material: faeces | place: Denmark | collected 2008/2010 ...
TGCGCTCTAACCACCTGAGCTACAAGCCCATTTGAAATTTTTAAGTTACTTTTACATTCTATAATAAAAATATATAAAATGCAAGAGTTTTTATTAAAAAATTTCATTTTAATAACTATTTATATGATTTTAGTTTATTTTAATATCAAAATCATCAATTAAATTAAAGTTAGAATACTCCAAAGTCAAAACTGAAGTTTTAATATTATTATCAGTTAAAACAGCATATTCACCTAAATCAAATGTTATTTTTGTAATTATACCATTACTTTTAGTTAAGCTAATGTATATATCCCCTTCTGCAGACTTATCACTAGAAACCACTTTTGAAAAATCATTTATTGATATAACATAGTCATCCTCATCAACCTTAGCACTAGATATAATTTTCTCTACTAATTCAACATCAAAATAATTAAAATATTTAGAAGGATTTGTTCCAATCACATAATCATTTCCCTTTTTAACAGAAACTACATCACCAATAACATAATATTCTAATTTGTTAGTAGCATCGGTAAAAAGAATCTTATTTTCTCTTTCTTTTCCCTGATAAACAACACTCTTACCATTTTCTAAAAGAGTATACTTAAAAGAAAAGTTCTTACTTTTAATATCATTAAATCCACTAACAACAGATTGTGTCCCATTATTATTAATATTATTGTTTGTATTATTAGGTACACTACTACCAGAAAGTCTAATCATAATTATTAAAATAATTATTGTACCAAAACCAAGAACCAAATTAAGAATTGCATTATATTGTTTGTTTGTTATTAAGTCTGTTATTTTAAATTTCTTTTCATTATTATTACTATTATTATTAAATTCATCCATATTACTCAAAAACCTTTCCTAATAAATCTTCTTCCTTTTTTCCATTCAAGAACTGCTTAACACTTACCCTATTTTTACCTTCTACTTTGATATCAGTAATAATTAGCTCAGAATCCTCAGTAGAAATTCCAATACCATCATCATAGATTTTAACTATCTCACCATTTGCCTTTTCAGGATGAATATGAGAAGAAATTCTTGAAGAATATATTTTAACAACCTTACCTTCAAGCACTGCATATGCACCCGGCACAGTAGAAAGTGCTCTTATTTGATTATGAAGTTCAAATGAAGTTTTATTAAAATCAAGCTTTTCATCTTCCCTCTTAATAATTGGCGCATATGTCGCTTCACTATTATCTTGAATAATTCTTTTTACTTTCCCCTTAATAATATTAGGTAGTACATCTTTAAGCAAACTAGCTCCAATATTACTTAAATTTTCACTAACTTTATCAAAATTATCATCATTTCCAATTATAAGTTCTTCCTTATCAATAATATCTCCAGTATCCATTCCCTCATTCATATACATAATTGTAATACCAGTTTTTACTTCACCATTCATAATAGCCCTTTGTATTGGAGCACCACCTCTATACTCAGGAAGAAGCGAAGCATGAACATTAATACATCCAAATTTAGGGTAATTAAGAATCTCATTTGGAATTATCTGACCATATGCACATGTTACAATTATGTCAGGATTAAAATCTAAAACCTCTTGATATTGTAGTCTAACCTTCTCCAAAGTTGCAACCGGAATATCATGTTGAAGTGCTAACTGCTTTATTGGAGACGGAGTAAGAATCCTTTTCCTACCAACTAATCTATCAGGTTGAGTCACAACACCAACAACATTATAATTATTAATAAGCATCTCTAATACAGGTACCGAAAATTCAGGTGTTCCCATAAATACTACTCTTACATTTTTCAACTATCATCACCTAAAATAATTATAGTATAATAAATAAATTTTTACAAATGAAAAAGCAATTATTGTAAATCTTTACACAATTGCTTATTTTTTTCATTATTTAAATTTTTCTCTAATATCTGATATAAAAATTCAGCCTCATTAAACATTCTATCATCTAAAATTATAGACTTAACATTATCTTCCCCATCAAAATAAAATAAAACATCAGAAATAGAATTTTCCTCTCTAGAAACAATATTCTTATTACCCCTAGAATCATAAGTATCTTCAATAAAATACTTACCATTATCTATAGACAAACTAATTTCTCTTTTCTTAATTGATAATGACTGCTTATCATAAAAAGAAGATAATAAATATAGGCTCCTTATATCATAGTCATCTGATTTAAACATAGCTTTACTATAACTATAACTTTCCAAAATTCCATTTAAAAATGAAATTTTATCAAACGCTCTAATTACACATCTATCTAGTTCAACTCTATATTTAATAGGAGTCTTAGGACTAATACCATTTGGTATTTCAAGTTCAAAAGAAGAAATACCCTCTTGTTTAGCCTCATTAACAAGTTTAGTAAAAATAAGTTCTTTTTCTGCATTATTCATTTCTAAGTAACATGTTTCTAATGCAGCTTTTATACTAATGAATTTTTTGCTTTCCACAACATCTCACCCCCTTAGGTACCCAAACATTTAAGCACCATGTATAATAGCATCTTTTAAAAAGGATGTCAATTAAGAAAAAAACTGTTGATACTTAATTATTTAAGTACAACAGTCGCATAATTAGAAAAGTCAACCTTACTCATAATTTCATTAAATTTATCAATATTCATTCCTCTTATAAAATCAACTTCATCATCGAAAACCTTACCAAACACAATTAAATCATCCATTGCGTTTTCAACCGATGCCTCTATATTATCACTTTCCATAACAAGATATGATATCTTAACCTTCTTATATCTTTCTAAGTCCTCAGAAGAAATACTTTTTGATTTTAACTCCTTTAATATTTTATCTATTACTATATTAGGTTTATTAGTCTCAGCATATAATTCAATAGTATAAAATCCATCTAAAAGCATTGCAGCATATGTAAAGCTAGTAGCATAATTATTAGTTAGTATCTCTTCCTTAAAATCAGAAGCAGATGCAAACTTAAGGCCAACATATGCCATTACATATGCAATAAACTCTCTTAAATCTTTAACACCTTTTAATGAAATCTTTACATTCATAGCAACCTTAGGGATCGCAAGATTAGGAACAGTAATCTCCTTATAAGTATCTAGTACCTTTAATGGTTCTTTATAATCCTTCATAATAATTTCACCAGTTGATTTTCTACTCATCAAATCTTCATTTGACTTTATTAAATCAAGAATTTTATTAACATCAAAATTACCAGAGACAGCTAAAATCATATTACTTGGAGAATAAAAAGTATCATAACAAGTATATAAATCTTCTTTTGTAATCTTACTAACAGTGTCAGGATATCCTCCTATATCATATCTAATCGGATGATTTTTATATGTTGCTTTAGAAACCTCATTAGTAAGAACAGAATCAGGATTATCCATATACATATTAAGCTCTTGTATTATTATTCCCTTTTCCTTTTCAACATTTGAATCAGTAAAATAAGGTTTATTAACACAACTAATTAAATAATCTAAATTCTCTTCTAATTTATTAACTCCCCATAAATAATAAGATGTTCTCTTATAACTAGTACCCGCATTAGATGCAGTACCGCTTTTAGAATAAAACTCAAATGGACTTTCCCCATCCTCTTGTTCAAACAACTTATGTTCAAGAAAATGCGCTATTCCCTTTGGAGAAGAATACATTTTTTTAGAGCCATTAGGTATAAAATCCAAATTAATAGAACCATACTTAGTTGTATAATTGATATAATAATTGGTTTTATTTTTAAATGGAAGTAATATAACTTTTAATCCATTTGACAATTCTTCATAAAAAACACTTTGATCTAATCCTTTTAATTTTATCTCCTTCATATTATTTATCCCCCTCTAATAGATAAATTGTATCCATATGAATATGTTTACCAAATTCTTTTACATCATCATAAGTAACTTTTTTTATCTTTTCCATTCGAACATCTAATGGGTCATTTCCAATTACTAAAACAGAATAATAAGAGGAAATTATTTGCGCAGGAGAGTCCTTAAATTCCTCTAGCATAGCAATATATTGCATTTTAGCATCATTCATATCATCTTCATCAAACTTACCTAACTTCATTGATTTTAACTCTTCCTTTATTAATGTAACAACCTTATCAAAGTTTTCTTTATTAATACCAGATGTTATAAACAATACATTATCAAGTTTATTGGCAGATGCAGAAATATAATAACAAAGTGAATTTTCTTCCCTTACTTTATTAAACAATTTAGAGTTAGATCCTCCTCCTAAAATCATTGAATATATTGGTAATACATAATTTCTCTCATATGCACTTAACTCATCAATTTTACACCCTATACTTAACTTAGACTGTGAAAGAGGCATTTTATCAATTACTTTTTTAGGAATTTTTCTAAATTTATTATGATATATAAATGGATCACATTTTTTCATTTTTAGAGTGTTAAATTTAAAATTATTACTAACTAATCTTTTTGTTTCTTCAAAATCAATATTTCCAAGAACATAAATATCAATATTAGAAGTTCTAATAAACTCTTTATAATATTCATATATTGATTCTGGAGTAATTGAATTTAAATCATCTAAATATCCGAATGTATGATAAGAATAAACATCATCTCCCATATTATCAAGCATATTAATCATACTTAATTTTCTTGTATTTTCCTTGATACTTTCTATTTGATTTTTTATTCCTTCTTTAATAACTTGAAAACACTTTTTATTAAATGCATTGCCTTCTACATTTGGATTTACTACTATATCATTTAAAAATTTAATAGTTTCTTCATACATTCCAGGCTCAGAATATTTTTCATTTAAAAAGTTAACATTTATATCTGTATTATAAAATCTTCCTATTCTATAACAAGATGATGATAATCCTAAATTATATAATTCTTGAACTCTTATACAAAGTTCTTTATTAGTTGGATATGAAGCATTGGTATATACTAAAAAATCAGACAAAAAATTTCTTAAAGTTATTTCCTCTTTTTTTATTTCTTTACTAAAAATAATTTTAATATTTACAGTTTTAAACTTATCAGTTTTAATCATATGTATTTTGTATGATAAATTATCTTCAACACGATATTCCATTATTGTTCACCTCTTTTAGTATAATCAATTATCAAATATTTATTAGTAGATTGTATCAAGAGCCACCTCTATCATATTAGTAAGACTCTTTTCTCTATCTTCACTGCTTACAAGTTCAGTAGTGCATTTAGAATCAACTACAGTCAATAAACATGCAGCTTCTTTATGTAACACTTTGGCAATATAAAATAAAGCAAAAGACTCCATCTCAGTTGCAACTATATCTAAATCCTTTGGAATTCTAGCATTTATTGCTTTCCAATCAACATAAGGATCAAAAACATCACATGTCATTACATCTCCTTCTAGCAATTTAATACCTTTCAAAGAAGCTGTAGCTTTTAACTTATCATTAATTATAATGCTCGGTTTTTCTAAATTTATATGTTCTTTATTAAACATAAAAGCATAATTAGACTCAGTATAAGATGACCCAGCAAGAATTGTATCCAAAAGTTTAACATTAGGATTACTAGTTCCACAAGTTCCTATTCTAATTATCCTATCTACATTGTAAAATTTAAATAATTCATAAAAGTATATTCCTGCGCTTGGCATTCCCATACCATGACTTATAATAGAAACTTCTCTTCCCTTATAAGTACCAGTATACATAAGCATATTTCTAACTTTATTAACAAGTTTTACATCTTCTAAATATTTTTCTGCGATAAACTTTGCTCTTAATGGATCTCCAGCCGCAATTACTGTTTTCGCAAACTCTCCCTCTTTTGCTTCTATATGTGGTGTTGGCATATTATCTAACCTTCTTTCTAATTTATATTCTAACATATTTAAAAATTTTTAAATAGTACAATGTGAATTTATATGTCAATTTTTTAAGTTGACTTATTTAATATATGAAAATATAATAATAACTCATAGGGAGAGGCAATATGAACAAATATAAATGGGACATAAAAAAACTAATAGATGCAAAAAAGAAGCTAAACGTAAATGATTTCAAATCTATAGAAGAATTTGAAGAAGTATCTGATCTATATAATCTTCTAATTAGCACGTATATAAAAGATACATTCGAAGAATATATAGAATATGATGATTTTAATCAATTAGAATATTATGAAGAAGTAATTAAGCCATACATAAACAAATCTGCATTTGAAATATTATCAACTCTTAATAATTATTTAGGTGAAAACAAACTATTTATTAATAGAGGAACAACAGAAAAAATAAGAATGTCAAATGATGAAGTATTTGAACTAATGAATATTATATTTAAACACATTCCAAATAAGAATTTATATAATGCTTTTATAAGTGTTAGTGAACCAACTAAAAGCTTAATAAATATTAAATACTCCAAAAATATAGGTCAAACCTATGGTACTACATACATTGATACACACAATCATATTCCATATGCCACCATTTATAGAGAAAACACCACAATGGATCTAACAACTACATTTCATGAAATATTTCATATGATAGTAAGGAAAAATGAAGAGTCCCTCTTTTCTTATAAACCAAAAACAATATATAAAGAAACAGAAGGATATTTTGCGAATTTGTTACTGCCAGACATTTTAACTGACATTGGATTAATAAAAGATTATAGAAAAATACAAGTAAATGATTTAATGACAACTAGAGATGCATTATATGGAATAAGTTCTTCAAAAAAATTTATAAACATCGCAGATAAAGGTCAAAACATTAAAGATTTATATATAGATGATTACTTATTAGATGATATAGATATAGCATTTTCTTATCTAACTGCATTAGATTTATATAATATGTATCAATCAAATCCAGAAAAAATAATAGATACAATATTAAATCTTTCAAGTCTAAGTGGAAGCTTTCCCCAACAAGAACTAGAAAAAATAGGTGCAACATTCCATGTAGATGGTTGTAAAAATTATAAAGAACACTATGAAAAAGTTAAAAAACTCAATCAGTAATTGATTGAGTTTTCATTTATTCATCATCTTCTTCTGAACCAAGTTTAACTAAAACTTCTCTAGGTTTAGAACCATTTTGTGGTCCAATTATTCCACGTTCCTCAAGTAAATCAACAATTCTAGCTGCCCTATTATATCCAAGTTTAAATCTTCTTTGTAGTAGTGATGCACTAGCTTTACCTTGAGTTATTACAAATTCAACTATATCATTATAAAGAGGATCATCATATTCTTCTTCTACCTCTTTTATTCCACCACCTGCGTTACCCTGTTCTTTAGCAGATGAAGTTAAATCCATAAATCTTTCATCATACATAGCTTTTTGTTGTGAAACAGTGTAATCAACAATTTTTTCTAGTTCTTCATCAGAAACATAAGCACCTTGTACACGTTCTGGAGCATTCTCACCCATAGGCAAGAATAACATATCACCACGACCTAATAATTTTTCAGCTCCACCCATATCAAGAATAGTACGTGAATCTATACTACTAGATACCGCAAAAGATATACGCGATGGAATATTAGCTTTAACAACACCAGTAATTACATCAGTAGAAGGTCTTTGAGTAGCAATTATCAAATGAATTCCAGCAGCACGAGCCATTTGAGTAATTCTCATAATTGAATCTTCAACTTCTTTAGATGCAACAAGCATCAAATCAGCAAGCTCGTCTACTATAACAACTATATAATGCATTTTCTTTATCTTAGCATCCTCTGGTAATTTAGCATTTTCTTTTTCTACCCATTCATTATAAGTAGCAATATTCTTAACATTTTTTTCACTAAACAAATCATAACGAGATTCCATCTCTGCAACAACTTTTTGCAATGCAATACTTGCCTTTTTAGGATCAGTCACAACTGGCATCATCAAATGTGGAATACCATTATACATACTAAGTTCAACTTTCTTCGGGTCAACCATCATAAGCTTAACTTCATCTGGTTTTGTTCTCATAAGAATAGAAGCAATAATACAGTTAATACATACGGATTTACCAGAACCAGTTGCACCAGCAACAAGTAAGTGAGGCATTTTATCAATTTCTGCAAACACACTTCTACCCATTATATTTTTACCAAGAGCAACAAGTAATTTACTATTAGCCTTATTAGATGGAGAAGTTTCTAATATTTCTCTTAATGAAACACTTCTAATTTCATCATTTGCAATTTCAATACCAACCGTACTCTTGCCAGGAATTGGTGCTTGAATTCTTACATCTTTTTTTGCTAATGCAAGGGAAATTTCCCTATTTATACTTAAAATTTTATTAAGCTTAGTACCACTTTGAACCTCCAACTCATATTGAGTAACACTAGGTCCACTATTTACTTCAACTACTTTTCCTATAATACCAAAATCTTTTAATACGGTTTCCAAAGTTATAATATTTTTTTCTATAACACTTTGATTACCACTATTCTTAACCTTAGCAGGGGGTTTTAATAAACTGATTGGTGGAAGTTTATAATTTTTATTCTCTGCAGGTTTGAAAGAAGTATCACCCGCTTCTACATCATTATTAGATTTTTCAATATTATGAGTTAATTCATCTATACTAGATATTACAAGTTTATTATCTGGTGTAGAAGTTATATTATTATCATTTATAATAACAGATGAAACTTTCTTTGAATCAGTTTGCTCATCATTATCATTTCTAACTTTCTCTTTATGTTTAGGTAAAATATCTTTTCCTTTTTGATATCCATTTCTAATAAAATCAAAGATAGACACTCCAGTAAATAATCCAGTGCCAGTAACAATTAATACTATTGCAACTATTTTAGTCCCAGATGCATCAAACAATTTATTAAACAAAACAGCAAATAAGCATCCTAGCATTCCACCACCACTTGGGTTAAATTTATTAGCATCCATAATTGCATTAAAGTTACTCATCAAATCATTTGCAGTTGCCTCAAATGTCGCAACCACATCACCGCCATTTAAAGAAACATAATTTAAATGAGAATAAACAAGTATTCCTATAAAAATTATATAAAAACCAACTAAATGTGAAGTGAAAAATGATGGCTTTTCTCTTTTAATAACCATATATAAACCAATTAAGAAAAGTCCTATCATAAAGATTATATTCCATGTTCCAAATAAAAACACAGAAAAAGCCTTAACTAATTTTCCAACAATTCCAAGAGGAGATCCAATACCTATTCCTAGTATTGCAAGTAATATAAATACTACCCCGTATAATTCATTTGTATATTTAAACTTTTTAGTTTTATCTTCTTTTCTTTTCTTCTTTTTTGCCAACTATCATCACCTCATTATGTACGATTTAATTATATATGAAAAAGAAAAAAAAGTCACTAAGGACTTTTAATATTTTACATTATTTAACTAGAAATTTCTTCTCATAAATGGAGGATATTCATATTCACCATCATCACTAGAGTCATCATCATCATCATCTACATCAATTACTTCTTGTTCTCTACTTCTTCTAGTATTAACTCCACTTTGTACATTATTATAAAGTGGTTCTTTATTAGCCTTATCAAATCCTGTAGCAATTACTGTAACAATAACTTCATCAGTTAAGTTTTCATTAATAACAGAACCGAATATTGTATTAATATCAGTATTAGCAGCAGCTCTTACAACTTCAGCAGCTTGCTCAGCTTCAAACAATGTTAAATTCAATCCACCAGTAATATTGATAATAGCATCAGTTGCTCCTGAAATACTAGTTTCAAGAAGTGGAGATGAAACAGCTTGTTTAGCAGCTTCAATTGCTCTATCTTCACCCATACCTATACCAATACCGATAATTGCATTTCCTGATTTTTCCATAACTGCTTTAACATCGGCAAAGTCAAGGTTAACTAAACCAACAACAGCAATCAAGTCAGATATAGATTGAACACCACGACGTAATACATTATCAACTTCTTTAAATGCTTCAAGCATTGGTGTAGATTTATCAATAATTTCTCTTAATCTATCATTAGGAATTACAATTAATGTATCAACGTGTTTCTTCAATTCCTCAAGCCCAACTAAAGCATTTTCCATTCTTTTCTTACCTTCAAATGTGAATGGTTTTGTTACAATAGCAACAGTTAAAGCACCAAGACCTTGTGCTATTTCAGCCACTACTGGAGCGGCACCAGATCCTGTTCCTCCACCCATACCACAAGTAATAAATACCATGTCAGCACCAGTTAAGGCTTCTTCTAATTCTTTTTTAGATTCTACTGCAGCTTCTCTACCTATCTCAGGTTTTGCTCCTGCACCTAATCCATCAGTAAGAGTTGCACCAATTTGGATTTTCTTCTCTGCTTTGGAGTTGTTTAAAACTTGCAAGTCTGTATTAGCTACAATAAACTCTACTCCTTTTACCCCTGACTCTATCATTCGGTTAACGGCATTACCTCCACCGCCACCAATACCAATTACTTTTATTTTAGCTAATTGATCCATTTCTAATGTACCAAACATATATATCCTCCCTTAATTACCAGTAAAATAATCAAATATTTTACTAACTAATGTGTCATTATTAACATTTAATAAACTTTTTTTACTATCCATTAATGCATTTATTTTTTCATCATCAAACATTGTGTAATCGATGTCTCTTAATTTCAACTTCTCATGAAAATACTTAATTATTCCCATAGCAGCAGAATATTTATTATTTCTAATTCCAAGTGTTGTAATATTAAGCGTAGTTGCATTAATTCCTAAAACATTTTCAACAATATAACCAAATCCTGTTAATTCGGTTATACCTCCTGTAACAATTATATAACTAATTTTGCGGTTTGTTAAGTTATTTATGCTTTTTTTTGCAAGTTTCAACAATTCATTAACCCTTGCTTCTACTGCTTCAGACAATTCATATTGATTAATTTTAATCACATCATTATCATTAATCTTTATCTCAACAGAATCATTACTGTCTGCATACTTTCTACTACATACTGAGAAATTCTCTTTTAAATCACGTGCAGTAGCTAAATCAACCCCATAAATATATGAGATATCCTTATCTATATTTTTGCTTCCTAAATTAATTATATCATCTTTAATCATAATACCTTTATTGAATATAGAAACACTAGTAGTATCACTACCTACATCTACTATTGCCCCAACTTCAACTTCGGTATCTTTTCCTCTTGCCTCATAGTAATCCCCAATTGTCTTAAAAATCACATCTTTTGCTTCTATTCCACACATATTACATACTTCTAAGACATCAAACAAATTCTTTTTAGGAGCAGTAATCATAACTGCTTTAACACTTAAATATTCGCCCATTCTACCTTTTGGATCAATAATATTATCCATATCATCAACTTTAAATGTAATAGGCACAGTTGTAATTAATTCATATCCTTCAGGAACCTTATCTATAACAGCATCACTTAAAGCATTTACTATATCTTCTCCACTAACTGTATCAAGTACTATCTTAGTAGTACCTGATTCAACGCTTAATTTTCTATCATTAGAAGGAATAGTAACTACAGCTTCTTCTATCTTAATACCAATTGTTGCTTCAATTTCCTTTACCGCAGTCTTTATACTATTACTTACTTTTTCTTTATCTATAATTAATCCTCTTCTTACACCTTTACTTTTCACACTAGTAGAAGCTAGCACGTGAAATTTTTTATTAAAGACTTCACTAACTACTATTTTTATACTATCACTACCAATATCAATTCCAGTATAAATTCTTCTCATTCGTACCTCGCTCCTATTCTTACATACATTATACTATATTTCCACTTTATTTCAAATAGATTTTTTTACTTAAAAGTAAAAAGAAGAGAATTTTCTCTTCCTTTAACAAGATATTCTCTCAAATATGAATCTAACAACAGTACCTAAGTATGTGCCAAGGTTAAATGTCATAACAACCATATAATCAAGAATATAAACAAGAAGTGGAGATAATAATATTAAAAATAATACACATATTCTTCTTTTATTACAACATATTCTTTTTATCATATTTTGCACATTTGTCCACTTCCACCTCTTCTTATTACTGAACCTAAACTTCTTCCAAGTTCAAGTAATATTTTTATACCAGCAGTAAAAGAATTTATTAAAGTACCAGATACAGACAATCCCCCTTCAACAAAAAAAGTCTCCTCATTATTTAATTCACTCATACGTTATTTATTACACTTAAGTGGTCTAAAAAATCCATCTAGAACTCCAATTAAAAATACAATTCCCGCGCCAATACCAATAATAGCCCAAGGACTTACCGCACCACCTTCTATATTCTTCAAATCATTACTGCTTAATTCACTAATAAATTTCACCTACTTTTCTAATTACATATTTCAAAACCGATTGCTTTTCAACAAGTATTTTCAAGTTTAAAACATTATTTTCTTTAGAAATTTTAGAGTCTAGATTAACTTTTAATTCCACTTGATAAATCAAATTATTTTCATTAACTATTGGTTCAACTGATGAAATGGAATATTGATATTCTACCTCATCAATAATAAGAGTACTATTTTTATTTAGTAAAGAAAGACTATTCTCTTCTACTAAGCACTTTAAATATCCATTATTATTTACTACCGCCTTAGCAAGAAAATATTTTTTATAAGTAATATTCATAGAAACAAATAACGAAAGTAAAACAACAAAAATAGTAAATAATAAATATGAATTAAAGATATTCATTCTATCTTTATATAAATCATTATATCTTATAATATCCATTATAAATTTTCCCATTCTTAATAGTAAAACATTTATCAAATAAGAGATTATTATTATCTCTATGAGATATCACTAATATTGTTTTATCTGCCAAATATCCAAAAATCTTACTAAGTATTTTACCCTCACTATCCACGTCCATTTCACTAAAACTCTCATCAAAAATATAAATACTAGCATCTTTTAATAATGCCCTTGCCAAAATAATTCTTTGTCTTTCTCCTCCACTTATATTAAATCCACCTTCTTCAAGTAAAAAATTATAACTGTGTAATTTACTTTTTACCATAGTATCTACCCCTGTTATCTTGCATACTTCTAAAAATTTTTCATAACTAATATCTCTTTCCATAATGATATTATTATAAATAGAATCAGTAAACATTACCTCTTTTTGTGAAATATAACAAACATCACGCGTTAACTTTATTATATTGTGAGAATTAATATCAATTCCATCAATATAAATCATATCATTATCAATTTCTAAATAACCACAAATAATCTTTGATAAAGTACTTTTACCACTTCCACTATAACCACTAATAACTATTTTTTCACCCCTATCTACATCAAAAGTAATATTTTTAAGTATTTTATCTTTTTTATTATAAGAGTAACTAAGATTTTTTACAGAGATATCTCCATAAATATTAGAAGAAGTATACTTAGGTTCTAAAACCGTATCACAAGTTTTAATACTATATAAATCAATAATTCTTTTTATAGATGCACGAATTTCTTTTAATGCAAAATCAAATCCAACAACATTTTTAATAGGTTCTAAAAAGTATATAATTAAAGCATTATATGTAATTAAAGCCTCCAATCTCATTTTACCTTTTAATACTAAATATCCACCTATTAAAAGTATTAAACATAGTCCAAGTGAATTTACAATTTCCTTAATAAACTCTTCAATATTAAAAATCTTTGTAAATTCATAATTTTTATTCAAATGATTTTTATATGTATCACATAACTTATTTTTATAGTTATCTATAGCATTCATCCCTTTAATAGTTTGTATAGAAGAAATATATTCAACCAAGTTACTATTTAATAAAGATGAGTTCTTTTTATTCTCTAAAACCATATCATAAATAGAATTAGAAAAAAGCTTAATAATCAAGAAATAAATAATACCTATACATAAAGCAATTAAACTTAAAGTAAGATTTATCCTGCATAAAAAGAAAAATACAAATATAACTAAAGTGCCATCTACAAAAAAATTAATTATTAAATTACATAAATTCTTTTTTATACCATCTAAATCATTTATTCTAGAAAGTACATCACCTGTAGTTCTGGTTTTATAATATAAGTAAGGAAGAGAAAATATTTGCCTGAATACGTCACTAATCAAAAGAAAGTCAATCTTACTACTTACATAATTAAACATATTATTTCTTATAAAATTAGAAACATTACTAATCAAAGTAAGGAATATAACTACAACGCCAATAAAATATAGGTTAGATACTGAATTCACATTAATCGCATCTTCTATAATAAATTGAAATGAATATGATAATACAACGTTAATTAAAGTATATAGAATAGAAAATATAAAAATTGATGTGAAGACATTTTTAAACGTTACAAAAAAACTAATTAGTAATTTAATAAATTTTTTATCGTTTTTAATATTAGGTAAAGGTTTATTTAGAAAGAAAATCAAATATTGTTCAGTACTAATTTTTTTAAAATCATTTATTGTAAGTTTTCTAATTCCGCAACTAGGATCCGCTATAGTAACATATTTATTATTAATTTCATGTATAACAACAAAATGTTTATATTTTGAATCTATTATAACGTGTGCTATACAAGGAAGATACGATTTATTTAAATCCTCAATATTTCCTTTTAAAGCTCTAGTATCAAATCCCAATGTTTTAGCTGCTTCTAATAAATAATAAGCATTTGTTCCATTTGTAGAGGTTTTAGTAAGCATTCTTAAATATTCATATGGAACATCCCCACCATTTGTTCTAATGATTGTAAGAAGTGCCGCTACTCCACAGTCTTTCATGTTGTTTTGCATGACGCATTCAAATTTTTTTATTTTTTCACCTCCTCACAATAAAGTATAGGAGGTATATTAATCTTTTCCTAAATAATTTTTAAAAAAGCCAGGATTTTTTTCCTGCTTTAATTATCAATTTTACTTGCTAATTTTATAATTTTATCAACAAGTATCATATTATGACCTATTACTTTTAATGTATTAAGTGATTTTTCTATGTTATTTTTCAACTAAAAAGACACCTCCTTGGTGTCTTTAATAAATTTATTCTTGTTCTTGCCATAAAGCTTTAAGAGTAATATCACTTGTAATTTTAGTATTAAAGTCAAACTTTTTGCCATTCAACTGCCACTCCACAAATCTATATCCTTCTTTTGTTGGTACCGCAGGAACATTTGCTTTATTTCCCTCAACAATAGTTTGTGTTGAAACCTTACTACCACCATCACCAGTATCAAATGTAATTGAAATTGTCTTAAGTGCTCTATATTTTGCCACTAAAGTTATATCACTACTTACCTTTGTATTGAAATCATAATTTTTACCATTTAGTTGCCATGCCTCAAAAACATAACCAGTTTTTGTTGGATTAGCAGGCTTAGTAACTAATTTACCTTCTTCAACAGTTTGAGGATTTACTTTAGTTCCTCCATCACTATTAAATGTTATATTAAATGATTTTGTATTAGATTTCCATACTGCTTTAAGTGTAATATCACTAACAACATTAGCGCTAAAGTCATATTTTTTACCATTCAACTGCCACTCTACAAAAGTATAACCTTTTTTAGTAGGCGTTGTAGGAATTTCTACCTTACCATCTTTTACAACAGTTTGACTATTTATTTTAGTTCCACCATCACTATCAAATGTAACTAAAAACTTATCTTCAGTATCATCATCCTTTTCCCAGATAGCTTTTAGAGTTATATCAGAAACTACTGGTGAATTAAAATCATATTTCTTACCGTTTAATTGCCATTCTTTTAAAGAGTAACCCTTCTTTGTAAAACCAGTTGGCTCAGTTAAAATACCACCTTTTTTAACTATAACTGGAGCAACAAAACTTCCACCATCAGTATCAAAAGTAACCTTAAATCCATCACCATCATCTATACCAGTCTCCCATTTAGCAACCAAAGTTATATCACTACTTACCTTTGAATTAAAATCAAACAACTTATCATTATGATACCATCCAATAAATGTAGAACCTTCCTTCACAGGATCATCAGGTCTTTTTACATAACTTCCAGATTTAACTTTTTCACTTTTAACAGGAGTTATACCAGTAAATTTAACTGTATACTCCACTACTCTAGTAGATAAAACTACACCAGTTATAATCATTATTAATGAAAGGACTAATATACCTATACCAATTTTCTTTTTCATATTTATTTCTCCCTATTATTCTTATAATAATTATTTTAACATATTAATAATTATAGGTAAAGTATCAATAAGCTTAGGATTATATTTTGTTCCTGATTTTTTATTTGCTAACTCTATAATTTTATTATCATCTATACCAGGATTCTTACTTTGTATATCATACACCCAAATTGCAAGAGCTAAACATTGTGAATAAATCGGAATATTATCACCACTTATTCCATTAGGATATCCACTACCATCATAATTCTCATAATAATTAAATAGTAAATCAGTAGAAAGTTTAACAAGTTCATTATCCATATTTTGTGATAAGTAATTCTTAGCTATATAACTTGCATATACAGGATGTTTCTTTATAAGTTCAATCTCATCTTTAGTATAATAACCATTCTTACCCATTTCCTTAGGTAAAATGTATATGCCAACATTGTATAAAATAGATGCATCTAATAATTTAGAAACAATATAATCTTCCAACTTATATTCAGGATAATCCATAATTACTTGTTTTAATATTATCTCAAAGTACTCTCTTACTTTTAATATACTTTTATTATTATCACTCTTGTAAGAATCAACCACCCTATTTATTATCTCTAAAAGTTCAGTATGTTGTGACAAAACCATACTATTTAAAGAAGAACTAGTCATATAAAGATTAATCAAATTCTTAGTTCTATATTTAATAATTTCCAAATTAAATGGTTTTTCTAATAAATCTGCAATATTATATTGATATACCTTTTGTCTAGTAACCTTGTCCTCAGCACCACTAATAGTAATTACTGGTATTTTAGATAATACATTTTTTTCTTTTAAATATTCCAAAACCCCAAACCCATCAACAACAGGCATTAATATATCCAAAAATATACCTACTATATTTGCAAATCCGACTTCTTCAAATTTATCAATTGCTTCTTGTCCATTGGTAGCCATTAATATATCGTATTCATCTTTAAAAGTCTTCTTTATTAAACTCCTAGTAATAGCATCATCATCAATTATAATTAAACTTTGTTTTACCCTATTAACTTGAGAAATCATATCATTTTGAACTTGTTTATCAAATTCAGGAAACTCATTAATTAGTTGTCCTAAAAGAGTTTTAATATAATCTGAGGTTTTTTCATTTAAACTAACATCAAGAGCGTTATAAAGTTTAAATATTACATCAGAAACTTTAAATGACATACCACTAAGTCTAGATTTTAATTGTTCAAATTCAGCATTATCCTCATTCTTTTCGTTTTTAAATGATGCTGATATAACTAATTTATTATCATCTGCGGTAAATATTTTAGAAAAGTTAGTATACTTAACAAATCCATCATTATCTTTAGCTCTATAGTCAAAAATAATCTTACCGTTATTTTTTTCTATATTTTGAATAGATAAGTTATCAAAATAGTTATTAACATCATCAGGATGTATTAATGGTGTCATACTCTGCATAAAATCAAAAAATGTAGATGTAGTAACTACTTCACCATTACTAAACGAATAAACCTTATCATTAACAACATCAATAACATATACGTATTGAAATATTTTTAAAATTTCAGAACCAATAACATTATTCATCATTAACTCTCCAAATATGTATTTATAATTTGTTTCCACTTATCCTTAGCTTGTATTAAATCACTAAAATGTTCATTTACATAGTTAACATCATTTTCTTTACTCTTCATTTCATGATCATATGCAATTTGTGCAAAAGGTACTATTCCAAGTGTTCTACAATTACTTTTAAGTGCATGAACTGCAATTGCGTAATTAGGCATATCCGAATTATTTTTAAAATTCTCTAATTCAGCGAGTTGTCCATCCATTCCATCATAGAAGTCTTTAATTATCTCATCAAAAGTTTCCATATCACCTAAATAAGATAATGTCGCATCAATATCTACTCCATTACTTTTTAAAATTTCTACTTTGTTATTCATAGTTTTTATCCCTCTTTCCAAAATATTTGTTAATTAATTTATTTAATTCACTTGTACTTATCGGTTTAGATAAATACTCATCAAATCCTTCATTAATATACATTTCTCTCATTCCAGTAATAGCATTAGCAGTTAATGCAACTACAGGTGGGATTGTGTATCCATCAAGTTTCTTTAATATATGAAGAACTTCTATTCCATCCATGCCAGGCATCATATGATCTAAGAAAATTATATCATACTTATCACCTTTTTTAATAGAATCCACACATTCCTTACCACTACTCATACTAGTAATTATAAATTTATAAGGTTGAAGAAGTTTTTCAGCAACTTTTAAATTTAATTTATTATCATCAACAAGTAAAACATGATAATTAGAGCAATCTATATATTCTAATTCGTTACCCTTTTCTCTTTTTTCTAGTATATTTCCTAGTTTTTCATGATTACCAATCTTTTGTATAATATCAACATAGAAAGTTGTGCCAGCCCCATACTCACTTTCAAACCAAATCTTTCCATCTAAAAGTGTTACAAGCCTTTTAGTAATTGCAAGTCCAAGTCCAGTTCCCTCTATTTCATTATCAGTAGCACTATCAAGCCTTGCAAACTTTTCAAATAATTTACCAAAGTCTTCTTTTTTAATCCCATATCCAGTATCTGATATTTTAAAATGAAGAAGTGCATTATTACCAAGTATTTCGTGATTAACATCTAATTCAATCTTACCCACTTCAGTATATTTAACAGAATTACTAAGTATATTTAGAAGAATTTGAAATACTTTTGTTTTATCACCAATCAGTTCTGCAGGAATATTAGGATCAACATCAGTAACAAACTTAATTTCATCTTTATTTATTCTAGCCTCAATAATACTAGAAAGTTCTAATATTATGCTACCTAAGCTATATGGTTTATTCTCTATTCTTTCCTCTCCAGTTTCAATTTTAGATATATCAAGTATATTGTTTATTATCTCTAAAAGATTAGTTCCTGCCATATATATATGACCAACATCTTTTTTCGCAGTTTCAATATCAAATTTAGCCTCATTCATTATTCCTTCACTGAATCCAATAATTGCATTCATAGGAGTTCTAATTTCATGTGACATATTAGATAAAAAGTCTGATTTAGCTTTATTTGAGTCCTCAGCTTTTTTCTTTGCTTCTTCCAATTCTCTAATTAAATAAAGATCAGGATTTTCAAATATAAAATATAAGATATACATATCAAGTACAAAACTAGAAGTAATTATTAATAACTGTGGAAACATAAGCTGTACTACCATAGATAAAGCTGTTTGTATTATTCCTATTATAAGAGGCATTTTGTTTCCCTTAATTAATCTTCCTTTTTTCCTAACAACACCAATTGAAAACAAAACAACCGCAAATATTCCAACTATATATAAATAATATAATGCAGGGCCAGAAATATAAGCATAATATTCAGTAATAACATTATTAAATTTGAAAAACATAGAAGAAACAATTGCTACTAAATAAATAATAAATATATATAGTATAGATTTATTGCCTTTTATATATTTAACAAAATCTTTCTCTTCATATAAATAACCAATTGAAGTAATATAATAGCAACAACTAATTATCCATGATATAGTTAGAAGTCCATTAATTCTAACCATATTCTTAGAAAGTATAGTATTTGCTCCATCAGTATATAAAATAACCACCGCGGATATTTCACTTGCTATAACAAAAACAAGAAGAACAAGAAGTATTTTAAAGAACTTATTATCAATACCAGTCTGCTTAGATTTATAAAAATATACTCCAAGTAGTAATAAAGCAAATAAAAATCCACCAATAGATACAAGTATAGATCCTAACATATTACTACTCCCCCTTATCCTTCTTAAAATATTTTTGCAACAATTTATTAAGTGTCTTTATATTAATAGGTTTAGATATATAATCATCGAACCCCTCTTTTAAATACTTTTCTTCCACTTCAGTTACAACATTTGCAGTCATTGCTACTACAGGAATTTTATTTCCCATCTTTTTGAGAATTTTAATAGTGCCGATACCATCTAAATTAGGCATTAAATGATCAAGAAAAATCAAATCATATTTATTACCATCTTTTATCTTTGAAATACATTCTTCGCCACTAGTAGCTTCTTCTATTTGAAGATTATATGAAGAAAGTAATCTAGATGCAACTTTTAAATTCATTTTATTATCATCGACAATCAAAACTTTATAATTTGAACAATCAAAATAAAAATTTTCTTTATGAGTAAGACTATATTCATCTGTAATAGAAACATTTCCAAGCTTACTCTTATCTACTACTTCTTGTGTTAGTGTTATATAAAAAGTTGTTCCTATTCCATATTCACTCTCAAATTTAATATCTCCACTCAACATTTGAACTAAATCCTTTACAACAACAAGACCAAGTCCAACACCACTAGCATTTTCTTCCATAGCAATTGTTGAAGAGAAAACATCAAATATCTTATTAAAATCTTCACTTTTAATTCCAATACCAGTATCAGATATTTTAAAAGTCAAATTAGCCTTATTATCCTTTACATTAGATTTTATAGATAGTTTAATCTCACCAACTTTAGTATGTTGTGCAGAATTATTTAAAATATTAGAAAGTATTCTATATATTTTTACCTTATCTCCAAACATCTTAGTTGGTATATTAGGATCAACATCAACTACATATTTAACATCATCAGTATTAATTCTAGAATAGATAAAACTATTTAATTCAAAAAGTATATCTTTAATAGAATATTCAACATTATCAATCTTTTCCTTACCAGAATCTATTCTAGATAAATCAAGTATATTGTTAATTATCTCAAGAAGCGTATTAGCAGCCTTATCAATACTCTCTATATCTTTTTTCATAGATGCTTCTTGTAAATCTTTTGTATTTAATAAAGATTCACTAAATCCCATTATTGTATTCATAGGAGTTCTAATCTCATGAGACATCTTAGATAAAAATGCCGTTTTTGCTCTATCAGCTTCTTCAGCTTCGCGTTTAGCGACCTCAAGTTCAGAAACAAGTTTAATATCTTGACTTTCTAAAGTAAAATACATAGATGCCATACAAAATGCAAACAAATATGATAAATCATTTATATCAGCATATAGATATTGTACAATTACCATAATTGAATAAAATATCAAAAATAATATTACAGGAACCCTTTTAACTGCATTATCACGACTTATATCTTTCAAAAGCACAAAAAGCATATATACGCCAACAAACACAAATATGACATACAATGAATAAACTGCGGGCCCCCCAATAACATAAAATTGATTATCAGAACCAGACGTAAATTTAATTTCTAAGAAACATGAAATTAAAAACATAATGGTTGCGAAAACAATAAGCATAAGCATTTTCTTTTCCTGAAAAAAATCAAGGGGATTATCATACTTTTTATCAACAGACAAACTCTTAACATATCCAATGATAACAACAAACCAAACAACATCACCTAAAATATATAATCTACACAAAAACTCATTTATTATAGGGATCTTATCTCTAATTGACATAGTATAAACACAAACAAGTTCTAACACTAACAAAACCATTGTAGTAATAAGTAAAAATCTATAGATACTATTTTCAAGACTCTTATATTTTTTCTTTGTAAAATATATAGCCGCAATAAAAGTAATAAATACCATTCCAGATAAAGTTAAACCAATACTATTAAGCACAATCGACACCTACCTTATTCTATACTAGAATAATTGTATCAAATTTCTGTTAAAAAGTCTTTAATTTTAATTAAAAAGTAATAAATAATTTATTAAAAAAGATGAAACAAAGTTTCATCTTTACTAAGTATTATTATTCATCATCGTCATCAAAGAAATCATCAAAGAATCTATCTTCTCTAACTTCTTCATCAAGAGATATAGTAGGAACATCCTTCTTAACAGGTTCATCTTTTGGTTTAACCGCTTCTTTTACGACTTTAGGTTCAACTCTAGGTTTCTCTTCCTCAACCATAGAAGATTGTCTTAATTTTTCATTGATTCTTTCTTCTAATTTATTAATATCCATTGTAGATGATGTAGCCTTTTCCTTTTCAGGTTTAACTGGTTTAACATCTTTAACTGGCTTATTAGCTTCAGCTTTTTCTTCTTCCTCTAAAGCAGCAATTTTAGCATCTATTTTCTTAACTAAATCATCAATGTTAATTCCACCATTAGAGCCACCTGTTGGCCTAGATTGAGGCATTGGTCTATCCTGTTGACCAAACATAGGAGGCATGCCAGGGAATCCAGCACCAAATCCTCCCCCAAATCCAGTAGGCATTCCATTATCAGACATCATACTTTTAAGTTTTTCTTGTCTTCTAGCATTTACATAGTCTTTAATATTAAATACCTTAACTTCTCTCTTTTCTCTTTCAGGATAAGTGGCTTTTGGATAGGATTTACCAAATTTAGCCTTCATTTTAAAATACGGAGTGAATTTAGTTTTAAATGGTTGCATACGAATTCTAAGTATAATAACCTCAAATTGTTTCATACGTTGTAGGTCTGAAACAGTAACAAGTGGTGTTGAAGCAGTTTTATCATCTTTTTTAGACTTAACCTCACCACACATCTTACTAATTTCCTCCAAAGCTTTTAACTCAGTAGTAATAAGATAAATTATGTTACCACAGTTACCACGAATTGTTTCAGCATTTTCTTTACCATAAACTTGATCAAGTTGTGCAAAGTTCTGGATAATCATAGTAAATCTAATACGTCTAGAACGCGCTGCAGTAATCATAGTAGTAATATCTTTTAAAGGTGGCATATTTGCAAACTCATCTAGCAAGAAATTAGTTCTTACAGGAAGTTTACCACCATGTTTCTGAGCAACTGAAATTAATGTTTCATAACATTGTTTCAATAATATAGTAACTAAAGAATGGTAAGTTTTCTTCTCATCTTGAATAACTATAAATAATGCAGTTGGTTTTTCACCAATTTCTTCAAGATTTACATCATTATAAGAAAGCATCTCAGATAAATTTTCACGAGAAGCAAATAATTTGATTTTTTGCTTAAATACTGCAATAATAGAACCTTTTGTTTCATTAGGAGCCATTATTGTACCTGAAGCATTAACATATGCAGGAGATGCAGGATCCTTAAAACTAAAATATTCTTTAGCATATGTAGAACCACCACATTTTTCTTCTCCTACTGTAGTCATTAAACTAATAGTATTTATATTTACCTCTTCTGGTTTAGCATCTTCAAACATACCAAGTGATAAACCAGAAAAATAATCGGCAGAAGTTTTTTCCCAGAATGGATCAGCATTTCCACTATTTTCTTCGTACAAAATATTAGCAGCCAAGTCATCTAGAAGCTCTATTGCCTTATCTTGATTACCAGATTTATACATATTATATGGAAGTGATAATGGATTCCATGCATTACCCTGTTGAGGATCACGGAAGTTTAATAGTAATATATTATATCCCTTATCTTTTAACATATTAGCAGTAGCTTCGTAAATTTCACCCTTAGGGTCAGTAATAATCATAGATTCTTTATGTTTAGCCAAGAGTTCTACAGTTGGAAAAATTACAGTCTGAGTTTTACCAGAACCAGTAGCACCAATAACTAAGTTATGATATTCACCATCATCAACCCATATTTCATTATCTTTTAATATTAAAGGAACCCCCGCAACAGAAGAATTAGGATCTGACGGATTAACATATTTTAATTCCTTCTTCATCTCTTTTTCTTTTGCCCATCTAGAATATCCTTTATCTTTCTTGTTAGTAGTAAATCCAAAGCCTTCTTCTCTTTCAAAGAAATATGAACTTACAGTAGCAAATATTCCACCAAGAAACAATATATAAAATAACAATGTAGTAAATAAATATTGTGGTCCAAATGCTGGAAATGGATTAAGTCCATAAAAATGACCTTCATTTAACAAAACAGGAATGTTTAAAACTCCTATTGCTACAACATATAAAAGGAATATAGCAAATAAAACAAATATCAATACATCCTGTGCATCTGCCCTAAATTTAAGTTTCATAAACATCCCTCTTCCTAACTATATTCTATTATTACGATTTGCTTTTTTTCTTAAGATTATTATAACAATAAATAGAGAAATTGCAATACATAAAACAACTATCAAAATAGTTCTAATAATTTTAGCAATTTGCTTTTTTGTTTTTTCGTTATTATATCCTTTTTCATATTTATCTTTATATAACTCAACATAAACATTTTTATCAGAATAATTAGTTCTATCAATATTCCAACGATAAGTATATCCATTAACTTCATCAGCATTATGTTTAGCAACCTTATGATTTGTAGATAACTCAATTGTAAGAAAATCTAGTTTTTTATAATCATCAAAAGCCTTAAATCCAATACTGGTAGAAAGAACATATCTATCATCATTACTCAAAAAATTAAAATACTTAAATGCCTTAGAAGGAATATAAGCGTTTGAATAATTAGAAACGTCATAATTATATTCATAAAGAATTCCTAATTTCGAATTATCATTTATTAAAGATTTTGTTATGTACTTGCTGCCCTCGTTCGAGAAGGCTTGTGTAAAACTATTTAATTGATTTGTAACAAGAGCACGATAAGTATATTGTTCAGGAATATATTCAGTTCCATTAGTAGATTGTGAAGGATACAAACTATAAACACTATCCCAATTAATAGAGTTATCCTCATAAAATGAAAAGCTTTCATTAATATCATTATCAATTATTTTGACATCATAATTTGCTCTACAGCCACAAATAACAAAAATCAATAAAAATAGTATTAAAATTTTCTTTTTATGCATAATTCCTCCTACTTTGTCGATGATAAAAGTTGATCTATTGAATCATTAAAATCAACGGGATTACCATTAGTATCACTAAGTTCAAAATGTAAATGAGGCCCAGAAGATATACCAGTATTCCCCATATAACCAATCAAAGTACCGGCAGTTACAGCATCTCCCTTATTTACAAGTGCCTTACTTAAATGGTAATACTTAAATATATATCCTTTATACTTGCCAGAATTAATTTTAATTTGTACTGATGTACCACTTTCACAATTTGGATCATACTTTAATCCAGTTTTAGCAGCATTAGACCTTCCATAAGAATTACATTGATACCTAGTAACCCTAGAAACTACTCCATCATGCGCAGAATAAATTCCAATTGAATGACATCTAGAATCCCCATAATGACAAGCTATATCTGTTGCTCCATGAAATTCTCCTTCCGGATATAGCCATCCGGCAGATTTATAGATTTTATTTCTATCACTTTTAGATATAGGAAATAAGCTTTCTCCCATAACACCGGTTCCCCCAAATGCATAAAGATCACCCACACTGGCAGCACTAATACGTGAAATAGTAGTTCCATTCGCGTAAAAATATGTTAAAATTGCATCATATTTTGTACCCTGATCTTGCATATAATTAGCAGCTATTTGACTCATACCAGAACCATGTGCAGAAGTATGCAAATTACCATTAAGGTAGCTTATTGGAACTTTTACTTCATGGGTTTCATTGCTTGGTACTTTAGTATAGGTTCCATAGCAAAAATTTCCATCACATCTATCATTCTTAAAGCGATCATACATTGCTTCAATAAGTTCGCCATTTAGAGTCAAAACCTCACCAGAAGTTTCTTCAACTGCTTTTTTAATTAAATCATTTACTCTGTCGGGCTTAAAAGTTTGCTTATTAGTAGAGTTCTCTATTGGCTTAGAACAATTAGAAGTAGCCTTTAAGGCAATAGTTCTAGCAGCAACAGCTTGAGCTTTCATTGCTTCAATAACCCCATTTTTAGAATATGCGTTTTCGGAAGCAACAACACCTGCTACATATTCTTCCAAATCATATACCCCGGGTTTGTCACCACCAGTCACTGAAATACCATTAGGACAACTAGCAAAAATAGTACCAGAGCCTTGTGAATACTCCTTAATATCATTATAATATAAATATATAAATTTAACGATTTCATTTTTCTTTTCTAATGAATCATCGGATTTACTTACATAATCCGCATAATAATCACCAACAAAATCATCAATCAACCACCAAAAAAACTCACTACCGGTTTCTCTATTTTCATAATCACCTTCATCAACAACATTTTGAGTATCTTTAAGCTTCTTTGCAACTTTCTTAATATATTTTTTCATTCTACTTTTTGAAAGCTTAGAAATATTTGAGTCATCAGGAATAGTATCTGTACCACTTTCTTCATCGATAGCAGTGCTTTCAGTATCTAAATCTGAATATTTGTCATTATCATCATATGCAGTCAAAACAGAAATAATCATAGCTTTATCGGCAGAATAATCTAAACTATATTTTTCAACATATTGATAAAATTTTTCGTATTTTTTGTCCAGTTTAGAAATATCAGCAGAACCAGTTCCTTCTTGATATGGATCCCCTTTAAAATATGTCTGACTATCAGTAAATTTTGAAGAAATTGCTAAAACAATAACTATAACTATAAAAAAGCAAAGTAAAATAGGTATTAAAGAAAAAGCTATCTTTTGCTTAATTTTATTTTTAACAATAATTTCAACTAATTTATTTGTACCTTCTTTTACTGCAGAAATCGGGTTGGATGCATTACGTGCTGCTTCTACTGCAGGTTTACCTATCTTGGAATCAAGTAATTTTTCAGCAGCAAGTCCAGAACCAGGTGCCACAGAATCAGCAACGGTCTTAGCAGTTTTCTTAAACGCAGTTTCATTAATTTTTTTTCGCTTATTATCAAGTTGATTTTTCACATCAGCAGCTTTATTTTTAGGTGCGTTCACTTTATCCTGAATTGCTTTCTTTTTAGCGTCCATTTGTGCTTTTTTCTGCTTTACAGAGTCAGGAAGTTTATCATTAATTTTTCCTTTTAACGCATCCTTTTTATCATCAATTTTGTCTTTTGCTTTTGCTTTAACAGCATCTACTTTACTACCAATCTTATCATGTATCTTATCATTAATAGCATTTTTAGCCATGCCAGTTAATCCACCAGCATTTTGATAATCATGTCTCAATTGATTAGCCTTTGATATACCAGATGATAATTTAGACCCAAATGATTGCTTAGAACTAGACTTATCTACAGCATCATTAGTATTAACATTATTTTCATCCATATATATCACCACCTTACATCAAAACAAAATCTATTTATCTTATTTTAATCCTATAGTCCTCCGCCACTTCCAAATGAAGATAATTCTTCTGGAGTAACGACAACACTCATTCTCATTCTTCTGTTACCGCATACAAACAATGCTTCACCCTGAGAATATTGTTTAATACTTTCTGCCTCATTATCATTTAAATCAATTAGTTTGCTTAAATCCTCAACAGCTTGTTTTTTTAGTCCCATTACTAAGTAGTAAGAAGCATTATCAAATATTGCTTTACCTTGCATTAATACCTCAGGAGCAGCAAAATCACTAGGTTGTTGAGTAATTATAATTGAACCAGTATTATATTTTCTAGCACGTCTTTGTACTTGTGCTAAGAAATCAGCACCAAGTGCATTATGATCTCCTAAAAGAACATGAGCTTCATCTATCATAAATACAGTATCAACATCTTTATCTAAACATAATCCCCAAGCATATTTTAATATATTGAAGAACAATGCATTCTTGATATTAGATTCAGTGTTCATTAATTCCTTTATATTAAATACTATAAAATCACTATCATGTTGAATAGTTGTATGTCCATTAAAGTAATATCTAAGTTCATTAGTAAATGGTCTGATCTTTAATTCTAGTCTTTCCATTATATCTCTTTCATGAGTATGTTCTGGCATACTCATTAATATTGCTTTAATAGTTTCGTATACATCAGAGAAAGTTGGATAATCATTTGGTCCATAATTATAAAAATCTTTATCAAAATCTATTCCAAATCTCTTATATGTTGCTTGTACAACCTCAGTAAATAAAGTCAATACATCCTCTTCAATTGATGGATCATAATATTTCATAAATGCTTTTAAAAATTGTAGGGTTCTAGTTAATACTGTATAACCAAGCCCTTGTTTAATCTCATCTTCATCAGCATCTATTACTATTTGTAGTGGATTTATCATACCATATTCTCCACCTTTACCAAGGTCAATAGTATCTCCACCATAAGTTCTAGCCATCTCGCCTATTTCATCTTCAGGGTCGATTGCAACTATTTGACATCCATTTCTAATATGCCCACGAAGTAACAATTTAGCTGCGGTTGATTTACCGGAACCAGATGTACCAAGTAAAATCATGTTAGCATTATTTCTATTATTTTCTTTTTTAATTTTATATAAGAATTGATTAAATAATATAACACCACCAGAGAAATCAACACCTAAAAGTGTAGATAATCCGGGATCTTTAATACTATCAAATATAAATGGATACATTGCAGCCATTGTAATAGATGGAATTGGAGTACCAATCCTATCTTCAATATCTTGTTTAGGGAATATTGGTAAAATAGATTTTAACACTTTTTCTTGTTCAAATCTAAGTGAAACAGCTCTTAACTCCATTGCATCCAAGTAGTTTTTAACATTAGTTTTCTTCATTTCAAGTTCTTCTTTAGTATTAGCAGTTACCATAATATGCATTTGAAAATCAAAGATTCTAGATTGACTAGATGCAAGCATAGAAACAAAATATTCTAGTGATTCATAGTCAATTCTGATACGCTCCTGTATAGTTCTATCTTTTTCATTCTGATAATTTGCTTTTAACTCTGCAATTTGTTTATTAAGCATCTTAGAAATCGTAGAAAAAGGTACAGGAATATGTTTAATTACAACCTTAATGCCAGCCATTGTAGTAAGAGTAGATAAATAGCCTGGTGATATGAACTTCGGATATGAAACGACTGTTAGTAATGTTGCATATTTATCACTAATAAAGAAATCGCTTGGATTAAATTGTAATCCTTTAGGTGCAATTTGTGATTTAAATTTCATTTTACTCATAGTGCCACCACCGTTCCAAATTCTGTTGTAACTCCACCATTTAAGAAGTTATCAAGAACTACTCTAAGATCTTCATTAGTTGTTTGACTTGCAACAAGTCCACATCCAGAAAGACCATTTATAAGTAGTCTAACTTTTTTTTGCATAAGATCAGGATTTTTTTCTTTAAATAGAATATAGTATTCAGTATCAACGACATTATTGTTAATAAAATTATTTCCTTTATTTATATCTTCCATAATCAATTTTCTTATTGCAGGCTGCTGTGTTTCGTTATATAAAAGTTGAAGTTGTGACAAATAAACTGTTATATCAACTGGCCTATCTGCACATACCAACCAGAATTCAAAATCTAATTGATTATAAAAATTCTTCAACCCAGTCATTATATTTGCTTGAGATTGCTCATCAAGTATAAATATATTGCGTGGCATAATTTTAACGCCAGTAACAACCAGCTTGTTTTCTAACAAAATTGTACCATTTACTATATCTCTAACTGGTACCCAATCTTCAGTATACTTACTACTCATCTTCTTTGCCATCTAGACAACACCAACCCTTCCATACATATCTTCTCCTATCTACAAAGAAAAAATTATAAATATTAGCTATAACAACCATTATATTATGTTGATTTGGCACTGGAAGTACTAAAAATCCAGTAATTAAAGCTGGTGATAAAACCCCAAGTGACACCGATAAATTAGACATATCATTTTGAAAAATTAAAAGCAGTATAAACGTTGTAGCAACGCCTATTCCAAAAACAATCAAATCAACTGGTCTAAAAAAACCAAATATAAGTTTTCCCCTATTAGCATTAGCAGGAATTAAATAACCATTCATCTATTATCACATCTCCTAATTATACTTTTTTTAATTACGCTCTAAAATCTTTTCTATCGTTTTTATAATCCTTTCGAGCTTCTTTTAACATATCTCTTGCAGTATCCGCATCTTCTTTAGTGTATGTATTACCAATACCACCTTGTAAAGTTTCTTTATAAAGTTCTTTACCAGCTCTAACATTTTCTCTATCTGCTTTTAGTTTATTAGCATTATCATCTCCACCATAAATTGCAGAATCTATAGAATGGCGAATATCAGAAGGAATATTAGATATATCCGTTGCCCTGTCTTTAATCCATTGAGTAGACGGAAGATCATTAACTTTGCCTTTAACAGTGGAAGCAGTAGCATCTATATTTTTTCTAAGCCTTGTAGCAGCAATATAAGCATTGCCATGAACTTTGTTTTCTTTCATAAAACCAGGCTTCAAACCAATTTGTTTTGCAAGAGAGTTAGCACTTTCATATGCTGAATTGGCAGTACCAGCCTTTTTTCTTGCGTTTTTTAAAGCAGCGGCATCAATTTTACCATTGGCATAATCCGCTTCAGCAATTGCCAATTCATCATCTGCAGTCAGTTTAGCGTTTTTCAATTCATCTAACTTTTTCTTACTTAATCCAGTGTGTTTCATAACAGAACGTTGCATTGCTTGATTTTGAAGTTTACCTTTAATACCACCTGGCGTTTTACCAAGTAATTTAGCCTGCTCATCTCTAACTTGTGCAAATGCTTGTCCAGGTTTTCCCGCTAATCCAGAACTTGCTCCAGTCATAATACCTGAAAGTCCACCTGCAAGTCCCCCAGTAGCAAGTCCACCTGCAAATCCAGCAGCAGCACCAGCCGCAGCACCAGCCATACCAGATAGAGCTTTTCCCATAAAACTTCCGCCTCCACTATCTTTTATACCTAATGCATCTTTAATAAATTTAGGTGCCTCTTTAGCGAAATGAAACAAACCTATAATCAAGAATATCATTACAAAATTACCTGATGCAAAGCCTAATGTCTTGTAAACATTTCCAAATAAATTTCCAGAAAAGAATTCTTTAACAAGTAATAATAATAAATATACTGTACCAAGTTTAATAAATATATCAAGATAAGTAGTTATAAATGTTTTAATCCATGAATTAAATGCCCCGTCTTTAGAAGATTTCGGATCAATATATGTCATGACAGGGATTGGTGCAATCATTTGTAATATCATAAGTTTAAAAACCCTTATTGCAACATCGACTGCAATTCCAACAAGAATAAAAACTAAAACTATACCACAAATTGTAGTAAGTGGCCACATATAATAATAAACATATGATGAATTAGTATCGGTCATATTAAATGAAGTCGAGAACCCAGATAAGCTAGTAAGATTATTATCACTATCACAAACTGCAGCATCTTTACATTCGCTTGGATAATACAAACTACTAAGCATATTCAAAGCCATTACATTCCCATTTTCTTTTGCAGTAGTTGTTACATTGCCACTATCATCTGATATACCAAGAATAATTTTTGGCAAAGTTTTAATAACGCCATTTTGAAGCATTGTCAAGATTGGAGCATTTTGTCCTGGGAAAATATCTGATTTAAAGAATATTGTTGGTAGCATAATCAAAATAGCAAGCATTGTCAAAGTTCTGGCAATAATTTTTCCAACTCCTCTTTCTTTATCCATCATAGCATCTGGGCTAACTATATACTTAATAAATGAAAAGGTTAACTTAAAAACCATAAATATCGCTAATATAGTATAAATACGCGTATAAATAACTTCTGTTACCTTTTGACTTGCAACAATAGAAGAAAGATTAAATATTCCCTCTATAACCCAACCAAGCAAGGTATAAACAAGATAATCAATTCCACCAAAAAATGGTCTTAGTAAATTATTAAACCAACCAACAGAATCAAACATTAATGTCATCAAAACACCTCCAAACTAAAGTCCACAAGTATCGGTAATACCAGCCCAAGACAATATAAGTTTAACAATTAATGGTATAAAGAACACTGCAATAGCAGCAATGCCTCTTTTTACTGCTCTAGAAATTGCCTTTTTCATAGCATCTTCATCCTTTTTACCCGGAGAAATTACAACAGTAGCAAAATCAATTGACACAAATATAATAAGTAAAATAGGAACAACTATCTGAACTGTTGTTAATGCATATTCAATTATAAGCTGTAAATCCGGATCAAGTAATCCTTCACAATTATAGGTTGTATCACTAGTAGGTAAAGATATTTGCCCCAATGAAAAGGCTTTATTTATAGCAGAAATTGCATTAGAATAATCCGAATCATTTATACTTTTATTTTTATGCATAGTTTCAGTAACCTGAGACATTTGTACATTTAAATTTTTCAACCTTGCATCAAAATTCTTTTCTTTAAAGCCACTTTGATTGCAATACTTACCATAATCTTTGATAGAACTAACTCCAGAAGAAATCTCATTAATTTTTGAAATATCAGTAGGAGGAGTTTTAAGATAAGTAGCAACTTGATTTTCATATTGTTTCAATTTTATATCATTAGCATTGGCTGTATTAACGCCACCCTTAGAACATAACACTATACCATTAGAATTTTCTTGTGGAATATATGTCTCAGTATCAGTACCAGAATACTTAGTTAATGAAACAGTTGCTGGATTGTCAAGACATTTGTTGGGAGAATCAACAAGCATATTTTTACCACCATCATAACAGAAATATGCTTTTTTTGGACAATAAAGTTTAGAGTCTTCAATCGTAAATATTGCAAGTGAATCCGAATCACAGCCAGTTCCACAATAATGAGCTCCACTTCCATCAAACTTTACTTCAACGCTATTTTTTCCTTTTAAAGACACATTAAGTGTACCACTATTAGCATGATGATCTGTAAAAGAGTATACACAATCAGCATATACATAGTCCACATTAAAACATGCTACAAAAATAAATGATAAAATAAATAATATATTTCTTTTATTAAATTTCATAAAAACGCCTCATTCCTTAGTCTAATACTTATACAAACATTATAACATAAAAATAACAATAGAAAAAGCAATATTTTCTATTGTTATATAAATTTTACATTATTTTATAATATATGGGTCAGTCTCAGTACCGCTTCCCTTTACATATACAGAGTTTTTAGTAATATTCGCAACCAATCTTGCTGATGCAGTTGAAGATAGTCTAGTTTTAGAAATTCCAGATGAGTATCTGTATCCTTGGAAAGTAGTATCAGATGAGGCCGTTAAAAGCCAAAATGTCTTAGGATAAGTTGACAAATAATTATAATTATTGCAATTGTTGTCAACAATTGTTTTGCAAGTTGAAGATAAACTAGCATTCATAAAATCATATGCAGTAAGTAAAGATAAATAGTCTCCCTCAATAGTTGTTGAACACTCAATCTTACCATCTTTAGAAGTATCATTGTCTTTTCTCAATCCAACGCAAATAGGAGTTGCTACCAATTTTGATTTGAAACTGTTTGATAGCCTATCAGATAAATAATAGTTTTTAATAGCATTTCTAATTATGCTCTTATAATAATCATTAATACCATCATTATACCCTTTTTCAGCATTATACCTATTATCCCATGAATCTCTATATCCATTATCTTTATCAACGTATTCTTGAATAAGCATCAAACTAAAATCGGGATTTACTTTAACGATTCTCCACAAAACATCATCAATTGAAACAAAGTTGTTTACAAAATCCCCTCTGTAAACATATATAGTCTGTTTGCCTTTTTTTGAATATTGTTCAGTTTTATAAAGCCCATCATCCTTTGACACAACTCCAGACATAACTTTTTCATATAAATAAGTTGTAGTGTATTTATCACCACAATTTAAATATGGTGAATAATTATAATACTCTCCAGATTTTGTTACAACAACTTTACCTTCGCATGCTACCGATTTATCTTTTTGAATTTTTGACAATTCCTTCATATAACCAGAGCTTGCTAAAAGAGAAGCATTAACCTCAATCTCTTCAGTTTCATTAATAGGTAATTGATCATTTCTTGAAGCATAATAACTTTTTGCTGCTTCAGTCATCTTATCTTCAATTTGGTCATAAGTTAACGATGAATTCTTGATTTTACCAACAACAAGAGCCACTATTATTATAACAATTAAAAGTGCAGTAATACCTCCTGCAAGAAACAGCATTTTTTTAGTACGTTCATCCAAATTTTTCATATCATAAAACTCCTTTTTACTTTACAAAATTATGATACAACATAAATCAAAAATTGGCAACAAAAAAAGATGTATAAACATCTTTATTGAATTAATAACCTATGCTGCATCTCTCCAACACTGAGCCCATCCGTTTTGACTGCCAACATCTGTCTTACCAAGCCATCCCATAACAACAGAAACTATTGTAACAACAAAGAATACCGCTACTGCCGCAATTGCTCTTTTAATAAGTTTTCCAGTTGCTCCTTTAATCTCTTTATCATCGTTAGACATAACGGCTTTACCTAAATCAATTGTTCCCATTAAAATAAGTAAAATAGGAATACCAATTTGAATTACAGGGAAAACCCCTCTTCTAATAAATTGAACTACTGGTAGAAGACCCCCACAACTATCATCCATTATTTGAAATAAATTTGTCATTTTTAATTCCTCCTAAATCTATAATAAATATATCAACATTTAATTTGCTTGTCAATAATTTAACTAAATTTTAATAAACTAAATTTCAACTAAACTAAATATCATCTTTTTTAGTTTCATAATTAATAATATGTAACTTAGCCAATAATTGTAATATCCACTCTTCTCTTTTTCTATCATTAATAGGTGGCATAGTAAAGAATATATTTAATTTTGACTCTTTTTCAAATTCTTTTACATCCGATTTAGTAATAAGTGTTTTATTTAATATAACTTTTTTACCATTTAATCTTTGTAGTATTCCTCTATCTCTACCTATTAACTTACCAAGCTTTATAATAGAAGGTTCAACCAAATATAAAACATCAGTACATAATGCTCCATCACTATCATTAAGATCTACTAAAATTATATCACAAGCTTGATTTTTTAATAATACTGTAGGTAAATCTGCCTTTGTAGTAGATAAAAGTCTTTTATCACCAAAGTATATAAAATCTCTTTTATTTACTTCTATTGCCATAGTATTAACCCCATAATTATCACTAAGCTCTTTATATAATAAATAAGTTAATGTAGTAGCACCCGCTCCTTCAGTAATATTTTTAATACCAAGTATCATCTTTCTACCAGCAGTAACTTCACTACTTAATGATATTGGTGTTTCTTGTATTTGATGTAAATGTGCTACATCTCTATAAGAATTTGGATGTTGCATCAAATATTGTACCCCATCTAAATTAGTAGTAAAATTATAATATCCTAAAGATATTAATCTAGATAAAAATATATTGCTAGATGCTTCTGTTCCAGATGGAATAAGTAAAATTATTTTATCTGTTGGAAGTCCAATTGATAATTTTTGATAATTTTTAATATCATTATAATTATCAAGTGCAGTTACATCTAATATCATTCTTGAAAAGAAATAATTAGAAAAAGTCTTAATTATATCTTCAACCTTAAATTCACCCTTAATAGCTTTAGAAATTTCTATATTTAAGCCATTTATTATATTGTCCTGTTGATTATATATAACAACATTCATAAAAAATCTCTCCTTTACTATCTGTAATTATTATAACCAATTTAACAATCTTTTACAATAGAGTTAATTAAAATTAATACATTCTAAAATGTTGAGGAAAAATAATAAATGTGATAATATATTCAAGAGGTGTTATATATGAAGAAAATTACTAAAATATTACTAGTAGTAATAGGTATTATATTACTAACTGGTTGTGGAAAAGATTCATTACAAGAAATTAGTTATAATGATCTAGAAAAAGCATTAAACAACAAAGAAACATTTATATTAGAAATTGCTCAAGATGGATGTCATAATTGTGAAGAGTTTAATCCTATTTTTAAAAAGGTATTAAAAAAATATAACTTAACAGCTAAACAAATTAATCTTACTAAATTAAGTGAAGAAGAAAATACTAAGATTGAAAACCTATATAATATAACAGGAACTCCTACAGTTATATTTATTGAAAAAGGAGAAGAGCCATCTATATCAAGAAGAATAATTGGTGCTAGAGATGAAGACTTTATTATAACTAAACTTGGAATAGCTGGTTATATAAAAGAAAGTAAATAATTAATAAATCCCATGTCAAACATGGGATTATTTTTTTATCTAATTTTATTATCCATAATATTATGTACTGCATTTTTTGCATCACTAGTACTAATATTATCACAAAGACTATTTAATTCATCATAAGTAAGCATGCCAGCTTCTGCTTTTTCCTTTATAGCTTCTAATGATGCAAACTCCATTTGTTTTGCAGGATCTCTTTCAAAAAGATTAAAAGCTTCACACTTAGTAAGTCTAGAAGTAAGTAGTATTTCCATTTTTCTTGCATCTACTAGTGAAGAAGAATTCTTATCACACACTTCTTTTAATTTATCATAACTGAATGTTCCGTTCTTTAATTCTTCCTGAATAAGTGATTTCTCTTCTCCAAAAAGATCTAGTACTTCTTCTCTACTCATATCCTTATATTTATTTAAAACTTCATCATCATTTAGTATATTATTCATTAAAATCACCTACTCATCAATAAAAAGATTCTTTATATTTTTCTTTGGTATCAAAAGTCTAACATTTCTTAAAACTTTTATTTCAAATTCTCTACTATCATCATCTAATCGTTCACCATCTATACACCAATTAATCTTTTGCGAATCATTAAATCTGATTTTCATTTTATTAACTTTGTGAAAATAAAATCCAGGGACTTTGGTTATGTCACTCTTAGTTAAATAATAAAGACTTTTAATTATATCTTGCTTTCTTGTTATATTACAAAGTAAAACCTCAAACCTATCATCATCTAATTTAACATCTTTTATAAAATCATTAAATCCAGCAATTCTAGTTGCATTAGAAATACTAACAAATGAATACAATCCATTATACTCTTCGCCATCAACCCAATAAGTAATATCATATAATTTAGTAGACTGATTTAACTCTTTAAATCCTTCCATTAAGTATGCCATATGTCCATACCTTTTCTTTAAGTCCCTACTAGTTTCATAAGGTACATTCATAAACTTTCCAAAACCAGCAACATACACAAATGGTCTATCATTTATAGTACAAATATCAATGTTTTTTTCTTCTCCATCTAAAAGCATTTTCAAGTTTTCAATAATATCCTTACCATATCCAAACATCGCGCCTATATCATTAGTAGTACCAACAGGTATATGTGCAAGTAAAAGTCTATTAGCCCTTTTTAAATTGCCAGTCATAGATTCATTAAAAGTTCCATCACCACCAATAGATATAACTAAATCAGGATTATCAAGTTCACTTACTATTTTTGTAATATGTCCTTTGTATTTTGAAAAAATAATTTCTGGTACATATTCACGTTCTAATAAAATATCTATAAAAGCAGCTAAAAAATCTTTTTTAATTTTTTTACCACTATTTGGATTATAAACAATAACACATTTTTTCATACTAACACTCTTCCCAAGAAAATGATAACATATTTAATATTTTTTGTAAAACTATCTATGTACCTTTCCACGTTTAAGAGTAACAAAAAAATCAATTATAAAAAGAATTATAAAAAAATACGTAACTATACTAGGTATATAATAAACAAAACTATCAATAATAGGATTTATAAGATATATAGCTAAAAATGTTCCAATAATCCAAACAAATGTAACTTCAAGTGCTATATACTTTCCTATATGGAATCTAAATTTACTATAGTCCCAAAAAACAACCTTAAATATTCTCTCAATTAATAAACCCGCAACAAGTTCAACAACAGTAAGAATAATTGCCATAATAATTGCTATAATAATGGATTCTATAAGAATAGATAATTTAAAAAAGTCAAATATAAACTTAGACACAATTAGTATAAATAAGGCTCCAACTCCATAAACAGGAGTAACTGGTCCATATAATATACCACTACCCACCTTATCATCTTTGATAAGTCCTAAAAAACATTCATATAAATAACCTAAAAAAGAATATATAAAAAAATAATTAATGTAATACATAGTAATTCACCATTATTATTATTAACTATTTCAAAATATTTATTATTAAAGTATTTTATCCTATTTTATTGTTTTTTTGTTTTACAAATGTTACATACTTTTCATAACATATCTATTACAATTTTGAATAAAATATAAATGTAATATTTCAAAATGTTAACATTTTCAAGGAAAAGTATTACAATTTAAATGACTCATTTACCAAGGGTAAAAGGAGATTCTGAAAACGTCATTGGAACTTAATCTAATGGCGTTTTCTGTTACTCAAATAACTTTGAACGTTTTATTTCTTTATTAATTGTATAATCAAATGGAATATAATATCCTGTTATTAATAAAACACAATTACCTCTCTTTTCTAGAATAACTTTAAATCTAGCATCAACAAAAACTAAATTAACTCTAATATGATTTTTATAATAAAGTTCATAATACAGTACCTTCTTACAATTATCACAACTATATTTACATATATAATTTTCTATAATTTCACGATTCCATTTTATTCTTTCACATCTTCTTAAATCGGGAATTCTGTCATCCGGGTCATCTGTAAGTTTTGTACTTTCACAAGTCAAATGAATAAATGCATGTCTTTCTGCTTAATTTTTAATTCTTCCCATACGCCTAGAAAAGATATTGCCTCCTTATTTCTCATCCATGTTTGTATAGGTATTTTTGGTTTCCCTAGATTTGCTATCTTGCTAAATCTGTTAGGGATATAAATTCTTTATTATCTATAGTTATTACTTTAATTTTATTATCATTAACTTCTAATTCTGATTTTATTATTTCTTATTCTATTAAAACCACCCGACATAATTTTAAGATTCGTTTTTCCTATAACTATTTTATCATATTCCAAAGTATATTAAAACTCGAACCAATCAAAAAATGAAAAGTTCGAGTATCAATCAATCTGGTGCCATTACCATAGATATCTACAACTCTTGCATAAAGGCGATTGATATTGAATCAATCACTAAATAAATTATATCACTACTTTTGATAATTTTAAATATTTATTATTAAATTATAGTTTATCATATTCGAATATTTTTCTTTATATAAATCCATATACTTATCTTATCTCCTATGAATACCAGAATCCGATAATTCTATTTTGTGAATATTTAATTTTGATTGAATGTTTTCATCATTTAATTCATCACATATTTTATTAATTATAATCGGTTCATTTTGAGCAACTTGATTTATAAGAGATGTTGTAAAATCAAACAATTTATCTTTTTTATTATTTAGTTCATTTACTTGTTCTTCTGTTAATGAACTGTAATTACTATTTTTAGATAGAATATAAACATCATTCATAAGTAATACAAAAGGTTCAAATTTAAAACCTGTTACTTCGTTAAATCTATTTTCAAAATCATTTGAATTATTAAGATATTGCCCAGCCACATCATTTATTCCAAATATAATTTTCATAACTCTCATTATATTTTTTATTGTATATAAATAATCTACATTTTCATCTAATCTAATTCCAGATATATCTTCAGCAAACATTTGTGTAGTTGCTTCATTTAATCCCATATAATTAGACTTTCCTGAACCATCATATTGATGTCCAAAAAAGAATTGTTCAGTAGTATTAACTTGACTTAATCCATGTAAAACTTCATGTTGTAATTGAATATTTGTTAATTCAGGATTAGTTGTAGCAAAATTATTATCAATATATATTTCTATATTTTCACCTACTGGCCAACAAACCAAATTTGTTCCTCGTATAGTTCTCAATGGTGCTAAATATAAAACAAAATTTAAAGATAAATTTTTTTCTAAATTGCTGACATTTGTATAATTTCTAAAAAATTCCCAAGCAATTCTTTTTTTATTTTTTAAAATTTCAGATGATTGAATTTTTCTAGATTTTTGTAAATATATATATTGTTCTTGAATTGTCATTTCATCACCACCTTATATTATTAATACTAACTAAATTATCTTTTTCACTAAATTCTAATTTGAATAATTCTGGACAATTCCAATTACCATCGAAAACTAGATTATTATTAAAATAAAACTCAATTAGTTTCGTATTTTCATTTAAAATCACATTGCACCATGTTTTTAACATTGTTGAAATTGCAGTCCCATGTGATACAACAGCAATTGTTTTACCTTTATTATCATTTAAAATTTCTAATAAAATTTCGTTCATTCTTTTTGAAACTTCATTTGTTGATTCTCCATTATCTAATTTATAATCCCAATTTCTAAATTGATCTTCAAAGTATGTTTTCGGAAGCTCTGACATATCATCAACGCCAAATTTTCTTTCTCCTAATCTTTCATCTACATTTAATTTTATATTGTTGTTTTCTGCAATATATTTAGCAGTACACATTGTTCTTACATAATGAGATGAATATATAACATCTATATTTTGAAGTTCTTCTCTTTCACTAAGTTCTTTTGCTAATTTTTCTCCTTCAACACTTAATGGATTTTTTTCATTTCTTATTTGTTCAACTTCATTTGCATTGTATTCACCCAATAATTTTCTAAAAGGTTGGGAGTGTCTTAATAAATAAATTGTAGTCATTTCTTCTTCTCCTATCCAATTATATCTACATCTATAATTTCTTTATTATCATTATAAGTTATTTTATAGACACTAGGACTTTTAGGATTACCATTTAATATTACTTTATCATTATACTTTATATCAAAATTCATTCCATCAAAATTAAAATCACAAATTGTTTCTAAATAGGAAAGTAATATTAACCCATGTATAAATAATATATAACTCTTATTATTTTGATTTAATAAATCATTAATAAAATTAATAAATCTTTTATCAACATCATTAAATGATTCCCCATTGTTCATTTTATAATTCTTATCATCAAATGATAACTTATTAAAATCTTTTGGTAGTTGACTTAATCTTTCTATTCCAAAAATTCTTTCATTAATTCTTTTATCTAACTCAATTTTAATATTATATTTTTCTGCTAAATATTTTGCACTTGCTATTGCTCTAACTGAGTCACTAGCAAATATTCGTTCTATATTATTTAATTCTTCTATTTCACATAATTTTTCTGCTCTTTTTTCACCGTCAACAGATAAAATCATATTTCTATTATAGTCTTCCCATAAAACATTTTCATAATCTTCATAGTTTTTTATATCAACAAATGGTCCTGAATGTTTTACTAAATATATAGTTTTCAATATATCACCTATATCCTCTCATGACTATTATAACATTAAATCTATAATTTTTATTAAATTATAATTCAAAATCATCATTTTTATTTTTTGATTCTTTTTGTTTTGAACAATCATAATTATTTTTTATATCTTTAATTTCCTTATCGTTTATAATTCCATGTGTATATAAATCAACTGAAAATTCATAATATTTTTCTTTATCTTTTTTGTGAAACATTCTATCTTTTAAGAATTTAATAAGTTTATCAAATAGCCTTTGCAAGGTTTCTAAAGAAGATTTTAATATATTATTTTCTGCCTTTAATTTATCTATTTCATCATCTTTTTTTTGATATTTTATCATCAAGTGTTTTTACTCTCATTTCTAAACTATTATTATTTTCATTTAGTATATTAATTTGTTCGCGATTATATTTAAGTTCTTCATCTACATCAGTTAGTATTATAGATAGTTCATGTATATTTTGATATTCATTATTTGTTTTATCAACTTTATCAATAAATTTAATTATTTTATCTTTGTCTTCTTGTTTTAAAACATATTTATCTTTTGATGTTATTGTAGTTTTTAAATCATTTACTAGAGTCTTAACATCTTTTGTATTTTATTTTAATTCTAATGATTTTTGATTTGCTTGGTCTTCGGTACTAACACGAATATAAAGTCCTGCGATTTTCTTTTCATTATTCATTTTTCATCTCCCTTTCTACGAAAAAAGAGGAGACAAAAGCATTAACAAGTAATACTCTTGACTCCTCCTAAAATAACATTATAAGTTTTATTTATTTCCAATATGTTTTTGACCATAATGTACCTCGCTTTCTAAACGACGGATACAGCTTGTCATTTATTGGTTATTTATAATATTACTAAATTATTTAAAAGTCAAGCATTACACTTGTTTTATATAGTTTTCAAGTTCTGATAGTTTTATTTTCTTACTTAAATTATTAACATAGATTTCATTTGAATAATTAAAAGCAAGATATAAATTATCTTTAATAATAATTCTATGTGGTTCAATATAAGTAAGATTAGTTTTATCTATTCTTCTAATACTTCCATTTATTATTGTTGGTGTAGTATTACAAAAATCACATATAATCATTATTCGTTGTTTTAAAGATTCTTCAATCTCTAATTCTTTTTTAATAAACTTAATCATAGATTCCACCTTTCTATGATTTTTTCTAAAAAACGAAAAAATCAATCATTTCTGATTGATTCTATATATCAAAATTCAAATAGTTCGAACAGATTCGCCAATGGTGCCTGTGAAGAAGAAGTCGAATAACTTTTCTTACAAGTAATAATAGGTAGTAATAACTTACTAACTAATACAAGTATATCACAACATTTTTATTTTTCATATACAGTTGTATAAAAATGTATATTTTTTGTAATTTATTTACAAAATTATATTTTTATAACTTTCCCATCTAAATTACATATATAACAATTTGGAAAATATTTTTTAATTTTATTTAATTTTTCTTTATCTTTTTCCCATATTTTTCCTACTAATATTCCTTCAATAAAGCAAGATGGTATTCCAAATATAACAGCGCTTTCCCTATTGGTAGTTAAATCATTTCTTTCTGCATTAATAAAATCATTTATAAAAAACTCTTGAATAAATTGTTTTAATACATCTTTATCAAAATCTAAATTAAAAATATCTTTTTTTGTTAGTTCTTTAGCATTACTAACATCCATAATAAGTGCTATTTGCACATTAGGATCATCCTTTGCTAAATTAGGCATAAATCTTATTTCTTTTGTTTGTTCTGCTCTCCACATCCAATACTTTTCATTTCTCATTTGCTCAATATGTTTTTCAAGTTGTTTATATGGTATCAAGCAAGTGTGATATTTATAACCATCATCTTGTTTTGTATATAAGAATGTTGAACCACTATATAAATTAATGTAATCACTTAATAATATATCTTGTTGAATGTTCCATACTGGAATACATAATGGAGTTTTTTGCTTAGGATTATATTTATCAGTAACATCTGGACTTATAAAGCCATATTCACTTATAAATTTTAATTTTTCATCAGATAATTCTGCTAAACCTCCTTCGCCACGCATAAACATTCCTTTTTTCAATAAAACTGAATCACCGATTTTATATTTTAGATTATTTATTTTACAATCTTTTAATTGAAAGTATTCATCAATTTGTTCTTTAAAATATAGATTTATTATTAAAAATTTTATCTATTTTTGTATAAAAAAATTCTTTATTCATTAATAACACCAACTTTCTTAATTTTATTAACAACCATATTTGAACATTCATCAAATAATTGTTCTAATTCATTTTTAGTAAATAATTTATAATTATGTTTAATAATTTTTTCTTTTAAACTTAATTTGTTAAACTTATTAAAATCATTTTTCAAATAATTAAGTCTGTATTTAACCAAATCATTAGTTAAAAATTGACCATCCAAACATTTAATATTTTCAGCTATTTCTTTATAGTTATTTGGAACCACATCTTACTATTGATTATAACATATTATTTTTATTTTTCATATCCAGTTGTATATTTTTACTTAAATTCGTTAAAATTTTTAAAAATTTATATGAAAATATGATACAATATTATCGAGGAGTGATTGGTAATGAGTCAAAAAATCAAAATTTATGGTGCCGACATTTATAACGACATTAATCCTAGAATTGAGTTAGGTGCTAGGTTATTAGGTATTGAAGATTATGTAGGCATATGTAAAAAAAACAATTGGGATAATCCTATTTTAGTTACTATTAAAGATAATAAAATTGTTGCACGACCAATAATAATAGATAAGGAACTAGATTCATATTATTGTTATTCTACTGAAATAGATATAAGTTCAATTTTATCTGATGAGGATATTGAATATTTAAATAGAATTGTTAATCAATCAATAAATGCTGATGTTCCATTAATTGAACTTAGCGATAAATTAGAAATAGATGAAAATATATTATTTAATCATGCAATACAAAGCATCGATAAAAATGCTTTTAGAGATTTTTCACAAGCAAAGAAAAAAGATGATTCTATAGATATAACTGCATTTGTGAAAAAAGCACATGAAAATAGTGATATTAAAAAAGTAAATGAAGATATAGAAAAAGTAATATCAAATAGAAAGCAAGCAGTAAATTTATCGACTGGCTTCAATGTGTTTGCAATTATAAAACCGGTTAGTTTGAGTGAAATAAAACAGATATATTCAAATAATGGCTTTTATAATGTCAATGAATCACAAATCTTAAATATTGCAAAAGAAATTAATGGTAATTTAAAAACATATTTAATTGAAGTATTTAAAAAAAGAATTATAACTGCTATATTAAAAACAAGAATAGAAAAAAAGGATTTTAAATATTGTATTTCTGAAAGTGTCATTAAAAACTATATACATTCGGTTCAAATTAATTTTACTGATGAAATTGAAGCAAATATAGTTACAGATATTTTAAATGAGTGTAATGATAATAATAAGATAAAAAATTTATATGTAGCAAAAAATTTAACAAATCAATTTGAAAGCGATCTTGGTAAAAAATTAGATGTGTCATATACATTAGCAATTTCAGAAAGATTAGATGAAGTTAAAAAAGCACAAAAAGAAAATAAGCCTATTCCTGATAGGTTATTAACTGAAAGTGATGTAAAAACTTATAGTGATAACCCAGATAACATTAGTTCAGAAGATGTTCAATATGTCGCTAATGAATTAAATGATTCAATAGGTTCAATTGTTGAATTTGATATAAAATGGGATATTGTTTTTGATTTTACAAATAAATACAATAATGGAATACCTTTTACACCTGTAACAGCAAACGATTTGAAATCAAAATATAGTTTTAATGATAAAGATGCGCAACGATTAGCCATTGAAATTAACGAAATGCTTGAAGGATATATTGGATATACACAAGAATCAGAAAAATCAACTAAACCTGAAGAAGAAATAATTCAAAGTAGCAAGCATAGATAAAAATGTTGGTATGTTGCAAAATTACCATATTTTGAGATATAATTGCAATTTTTTCAATTCAAAAAACATAATTATTGCTTGAACAATCAGTTCTTACTTAATTATGTTTTAGGGTTTCAAAAGGGAATTTTCCCTTTGCACACCTATTGGCTTTGCCAATAGAGAAGTGTGTTTTATCTATTGAAAATAGATATTACTGACAAGCATTTGCTTGTCTTTTTAAATATCATAATCTTTATCATAACCATAATTCTGTTCATAGATATAATCATTTATTTCTTTTTCTCTTGTTGTGCCATTAGCAATATCGTGTAAATCAGAATCATTATAATATTCTAAACTATGATAAGCAGTTATTTCTCTAACCACATCATCTTTATCCTTTTCAGTTCCTATATGGAGTAATTTATTAAAGAATTTTTTTTAAGTTTGAAGCATTACATTTAAGAAGTTATGAAGTTTTCTATTTTCTTTTTGAAGCTCTTCATTTTTTTGTTCCACCTTTCTAACTTCAACTTCACATCTATGTTAGTAATTTATTACTCTCAAAACTTTAAAAGTTCGAGTTTCCTATCATAATGGTGCCTGCGGTCGGACTTGAACCGACACGGTATTGCTACCATTGGATTTTGAGTCCAACGCGTCTACCATTCCACCACGCAGGCATGAATCAATTATAACACAATTGTGTTATAATTGTACATTACTTTTTTTCTAAATTCCTATTATGTTCAATTACTTCCCAACCCAAATTTTTATTAAATAACGCTATAACAGCACATCTAACATATCCTGCTAAAAATATTGGATTAAAAAATAATGCCTTAATTTTCATCTTTCTCGATAAATTTAATTTACCATCTTCTAAAATAAATAATATTGCTGTAAATATAACAAGAGCCATATATATTAACAAGCTAAAGAGAACTATCCTAATAATATTACTAACAACATCTGCCTTAATTACAATATCAGCAAATTTAGATATCAAATATAAAACAGCACCTATTACCATTAAAATATATTGCCTTACACCAATTACTTCAGTAAGCTTAGAAGCAAAATTCTTATCATTTTTTGTAATAGAGCCCCTAATACTTCTAACATACTTTCTTCTAGCCTCAAAGTATCCCTTTATCCATCTAGTCCTTTGAGTAATACTCCTAGAATATAAAATAGGTTGTTCATCATAAAATTTAGCATCACAATTATAAGTAGTTGTAAGGTTATTTAAAACAGCATACAAAGTAAGTTCATAATCTTCTGTTAAAGAATGAAATGGATATCCGCCTAAATTTTCTAACACTTCTCCTCTAATATAAAAACCAGTTCCGGAAATAGTTAGTGTTCTAGTATCACTTAGTTTTTTTCTATTACTAAGTTCATTAATCATTGAAAAAGTAAGTGCTGAAGCAGCAGCCACCACAGAATCATTTCCATTTTTACAATTTCTATACCCTATTCCAATATCATATCCAGCATTAATGCTCTTTTCCATGTTTTTAACAAAATCAACATCCAAAACATTATCCGCATCCATTATAAAATAAGCATCATATTTTTTTCCACTATCTAAAATTTCTACAACCGCATCATTTAAAGCATATCCTTTTCGTCTAAGAGACAAATCCTTTTTAAAAACAATTTTCATTTTATGCTTATGAACAATTGAAATAGTAGGATCATTTTTATCCTCAACAATTACATAAACATCTCCTGCTTTAATCTTTCTTGTTTGATTCTCAATACTTATAAGTAAATCCTCAATAACTTTAGATTCATTTCTTGCTGGTATAAGTATTGCATATTTTCCATTATTTTTCTTAGGAGATGGAACATTATGATTATTCTTTGAAGCAATAAGTAAAACAATTGAAATTAAAAAACCCGTAAAAATTAAAACTATACCAATTATTCCTATCATATTATTTAAACCTCATATTAGGAAAAGCCCTCGCAAGCCTCTCATCTGTATAATACTTATCATAAACCTTATCTAATATAGTATAAGGAGGAACACCATTTCTTCTAAGCGATTGCCTAATTATGGCGGTCCAAGAAACAAACATATTTAAGCACATAAATATTAGTAAAACAACAAAACATTTTTCACCAATTTCATATGGAATTTTCTCAATTTGTTTCGATAAAAACGGATAAACAACCTTTACAATTAGAAATCCTAAAAGTCCCCATACTAACATAAATGGTATAGTAGTTCTTCCATCAATATTTAAAAATTTACCCGAATAATCCCAAGATTTTGTATGAGTAAAAACTTCCTGACAAAAACTTATTAAATATTCAAACCCTCCACCTATTAAAGCACTATATAAAAATACCTGTGCATTACTAAGTTTTTTTCTTAAAAGAAGATAGCACATAATAACTGCTCCTGCTCCATATATTGGAGAAAAAGGACCATAAATTACTCCTCTTCTTGCTTCCCAAAAAATATCTCCATTTCTTATAAGATGCCTCACGAAATTTAGTATTTGTTCATAATAACAACCAAAAATACTACCAATAACATAAATTATAAATAATTTTTTTCCACATAAGCCTTCTGCGAAAACCTTCTTTTTCATACTAACACACCCTCAAAACACTACTTTATTTAGCTAACATTTGACTCTTCTTCAGTATATTTTGAATTATATAAATCAACATTCTCTACTGTTTTTTCTAGAGTCATTTCAAATTTAGGTAAATCATCACGTGAAGCAAGTCCAAAGTAATCTAAAAACTCACTAGTAGTCTTATAAAGTATTGGTCTACCAGGCATATCGCTTCTACCTACTTCCTTTACAAATCCTTTAGCAACCAATTTTCTAATCATATCTCTACTGCTTACCCCTCTTATCTCATCAACCATAAGTCTAGTAATAGGTTCATTATAAACAATAATAGCTAAAGTCTCTAATGCAGCTTGGGATAATGTATTGGTCTCAGGATTTTCTATAAGTTTCTGATAATATTCTTTGTGTTCACTTTTAGTAGTAAGTTTAAAAGTATTCCCAAGATAGTTTATTCTAATGCCCCTATCATTAGACTCATATTTTTCTTTTAAAGAAATAATAAGTCTTTTTGCTTCTTCATTATCTAAACCTAATACATCTTCTATTTGATTTATAGTAAGTCCATCTTCACCAACTACAAACAACATACCTTCTAATACAGCTTCATTAATTTCGTTAATTTCATTAGCTTCATTAGTTTTCATATTTTCATTATTCATTATGCCACCTCGCAAATAATATCATCGAAATTATTTTCTTGAGTAATATTTATTTCATGCTTTCTTACCATCTCTAATATAGCTAAAAAGGTAACTACTAAATACTCCCTATTCATAACTTCAAAAAATTCAAAAAAACTTGCTCTTTTTTTATTCTTCAAAATCTTTCTTATCTCGACTCTTCTATCTTCAATAGATATTTCTTTTTTTGTAACTTTGGTTTCTAAAACAACATTTTCTTTTTGTCTTTCCAAAAATTTTTCAAATGCTTCAACTAAATCATCTACAGTATAATTAGATTCTTCTATTATAACATCATCTTTATAAGAATTATAATCTTCAGGAAGTTTAGTATAAACCTCTTGTCTTAATGCTTCTAATGTTTTAAACTCACTAGTAATTTCTTTATACCTTTGATATTCAGCTAGTCGATTAACCAAATTTTCTTTTAAATCCTCTTCTTCTTCCTCTTCCTCATGTTTAGGAAGTAACTCTCTAGATTTTAATTCAATTAATTCACTTGCCATTACTAAATAACTACTCGCAACAGTTAAATTAATTTCTTGCATTTTATTTATATAATCCAAATAACTTTTTACTATTTGTTCAACACTAAAATCAAATATACTCATTTTTGCTTCTTTAATTAAATGAAGAAGTAAATCTAGTGGACCTTCAAAGTCATTTATTTTTAATGTATATTCCATATAATCACATCCATTATTTCCTCTATAGTATATCATGAATAAAAGTTCTTGTCTATTTTGAAAATCAAAGAAAAAAAGAGCCTAAGCTCTTAATCTCTTGCTTGAAAAAACAAGCTAAATATAAAAGTAAAAATAATAGCTGAAGTAATACCAGATGCAGTTAAATCAAACATTCCCATTAAAAGTCCAATTACCCCAAAGTCTTGTGCTTTCTCTAGTGCTCCATGTATAAGTGAATGCCCAAAACTAGTAATTGGAACTAATGCTCCTCCTCCAACAACAGAAATAATCTTATCATATAAGCTAAATGAATCAAGGAATGCGCCAACTACTACAAATATAGAAGTAATATGTCCCGCTGATAGTTTAGTATTATCAAGAATTATTTGACCTATCAAACAAATTAATCCACAAAATATAAAAGAATATACATATATCATTTTAAAGCCTCCAGAACAACTGCATGACTGATTGAATTTATATTTTTATGTTGAAAAACATTAGTAGGAGAAAAAAGTGCTCCTGTTGCGACTATCAAAACCCTATTTATTTTTTTACTTTTTAACATAGGAATAATACTTGAATAACATACCAAAGGACAACAAACAGGACCAGATCCACCCGCATTTACTTCTTTTTGATTTTTAAAATCATATAACATTGTACCTGTATCATTATAGTTTTTACTAATATCTATATTGTATTCACTCTTCATATAATCAATAAGTATCTCTTTTCCATACATTCCAAGATCCCCCGTTAATATTAAATCGTAATAAGAAGGATCTCTATTTAAATCAGTTAAATGCTTATAAATTGTAAGTGCAGCCGCTCCTGCCATTACCGCACCCATATTTAAAGGGTCATTTTGTTCCATATCAACAACTGTTCCTATTGTAGAAGATTCAACCTTTATTTTAGTTTTTTTATTAGTTAATAATACACTAGCACCACCAGTTGAAGTAAAAGTCGCAGTTTTAGGTTTAGGTGCTCCATACTCAGTAGGATTTCTAAATTGCTTTTCACTTGACATATTATGAGATGAAGTAGAAACAACACAATTATCTATTTTTTTAGAATCAATCATAGATGACGCTATAATAATACCTTCAACACTAGAAGCACATGCACTATAAACTCCAAGAAATGGTCTATTATACTTTAAAACTCCATAACTAGAAGAAGTAACTTGATTAAGTAAATCTCCCGATATTATTAAATCAATTTCAGAAGATTTCTTATTACTTTTATTAAGTAATATATCTATACTCTCCTCTAAAAGATGAGCCTCTGCCTGTTCCCAAGTTTTTTCACCATTATATAAATCTTTATAACTCTTATCAAATTTATCACCAAGTAGTCCTCTTGCCTCATATGGTCCAACTACAGTTGATACTTCATCTAAATAGACATTATTATATTTATAAGTCATTATGCACCTCCTAATAATAAGTATCTTATAAGTCCAAATGCCCAAGCAGAAACAATTCCATATAATATAACTGAACCCGATAATTTAAATAAGTTAGAACCAAGTCCATATATAGGACCATCTTTTTTATATTCAATACCAGCACTTGCCATAGAATGAGCAAAACCAGTAATTGGAATTATAAGACCACATTTTGCGAATGTAACCCATTTATCAAAGAATCCAAGTGCAGTAAACAAAGTCGCAAAAAATATAAGTGTAACTATCATAAAAACAGAAGCATCCTTAGTAGATATATTTAAATAATAAGAATAAAATTCAATTAAAAATTGTCCCAAAGCTCCAACTATACCACCAACTACAAAAGCTATTAATAAATTAAGCCCTCTAGACTCTGTTGCTTTATGCTTATCAACTATTTTCTGATATTTATTTTTGTCCATATAATCACCCAATTATATTTTTAGAAGAAATTAAAATTTTATACAAAAAAAGAACTAATATTTAAATTAATTCTTTAAGAAGCAAGTTTTTGATTTAGTTTTACCAAAATTTTATTTTCTCTACGTGATACCTGAACTTGATTTATACCAAGTTCCCTAGAAGTTTCTTGTTGACTCTTATCTTGATAATATCTTAGATTAATTAATTTTCTATCTTCTGGATCTAATTTTTCTATTTCATTCCTTAAATCAAGTATCATAGGATCAAATTCTTTTTCGTTATAGCCAACCGAATCATATAAATCCATTTCCTTTCCTTCATCATTTAGGGTATAATCAAGACTTTTTACATAATCATTTGCAAGTATCGCATCATTTAAAACCTCAACAGGTACTTCTAAAAACAAAGAAATCTCAGAAATAGTTGGTTCTCTCATATACTTTTGAGTTAAAGCTTCTCTAGTTTTTGAAATAAGACTATTTAACTTTATATAATTTTTATTAACCTTAACTAATCTATTTTCTCTTATATATTTTAAAATTTCTCCTTTAATATACAAATGTGCATAACTAGAAAATTTAGTATTATAGCCTTCCTTAAAGTTATCACAAGCGTGAGATAGTGCAATCATCCCAACTTGATATAAATCTTCTAAATCATTTTTATTATAACTATACTTAGAAATAATACTATAAACCATTTTTTCATAATCTAAAATAGACTCTTTCATATTGCCTCCTTAAATATTTACTATATTAAATGCACATAATTCATTCGCAGTAGATTGTGCATACTTAATTAATTCACTATGTTCTATTTTTAATTTAATAACGTTATTACAGCCACATATCATTAATTTACCATTATCCTTTAAACATTCATTATAGCTTTTAATTATTGTAGATATTCCACTTTTATCAAGTTCATAAAGTTTTTCAAAATTAATAAGTACATATTTTATCCCAGCTTTATGAACAACACTTTTTAATGCATCCTCTAGTATACATGAGGTCTTTTCATTAAGTATTCCATCAAGTCTTACAAATAATATCCCCCTTTTGTATTCTATATCGATATTCAACAACTAATCACCTCGCATATTTAATATAGACTATATTTTTTAACTTTTATACAAATTCGACAAAACCTTTCATTTTTTTCGTTCAACATATTTCGACAAATTTTGTATATAAATATATTTACATATATAAATAAATTTTCCTAAAAAATATGCTTTTTTTTGCTAAAAAGGATTAAAATATGTTAATATAATAATGTAAATAAAAATAGAGGTGTTTATATGAGACGAAAAAAAAGTATCGGTAAGAAAAAAATAGTTGTTTTATCTACCCTAGTAGTAGCAAGTTTATTTATGGCAGTTGGTTATTCAATTCTATCACAAAAGATTACTTTACAAGGTAAGGCAAATTTAAGAGCCGCAGATAAATATTTATGGCACAAAATAACAACAGATTACTTATCAACTAGTGGAAGTGGTTTTTATGAAAACACTACTGAATCTAAAAAATATTCTTACGTAGGAGATGGTGCAAGTAATTACATAAAAATAGGCAATGATACATGGAGAATTGTATCGGTAGAAGCTGATCATACAATTAAAATTGTAAAACTTGATACTTCAATTAATAAAGAATTTGATACAAATTCAAATAGAACAGCAGAAAATAGTACATATTGTACAGATTTAACTAATGGTTGTAATGCGTGGAATACAAAAGAATCATTTACAAATGGAGATATAACAGGTAGTGTAGAAAATGATAGTACCCTATTAACCTATTTAAATAATGATTTCTACAATTCACTAAATGATGAATTAAAAAATATAATAGTTGAGCACAATTTTAATGTAGGAACTGTTAAAACAAATGCTAAATATACAGAAGCATTAGTGCAAGAAAATGAATACATCTGGTCTGGAAAAATTGGACTTTTAACTCTAAGCGAATTTTTATACCCATCTACAATTTCCACTTCTACACAAGATATAACTATAGGTACTACTGCATACAGTAATAACTATTTATTAAGCTATGCATCAGGAAAATTTTTATGGACAGCAAATGCACTTAACAATAATTCAAGTAGTGTATGGACAATTGGTAAAGACTTAATTCCAACACCTAAAGCTGCAAGCCTAGCAACAGAAACAATTGAGAATGTTTCATATAATTATATTGCATTACCAAGTGCATACATAAATAGTACAGTAGAATATTCTTCAGGTGACGGAACATTATCAAATCCATTCACAATTAAATAGAGCCTCATTTAAACGAGACTCTTTTTTTTCATAAGTATTTTGATAAATTCATCTTCATCAGTAAAAAGTTGATTAGATATTACCTCTTTTTGTCTTAAGTTAAAGAATAACTTTAAAAGTAATATATCATTTATCCTATATTTAATATGCTTTTTAGTAAGATATCTACAAGTAAATAACTTACATGATAAACACTTAATACTACAACTATAATTAATTAAATTAGGACATACTCTACCCTTAGTAAAACAACAGCCATAAATGAGTGGATAATTTTTAGGATCCTTCTTAAAATTTCTTCTAGAAACACAAACACCATTTTTAAAATCACATATATTTTTATTTCTAAATTCATTATCAAGATAAGAACATACATAGTCATAAATAAACCTATATCGTTTTTCTATATCATCTATATCAAGTGCCGTTATAACAGCTCTTAACTCATCTATTAAAGGATTATCAAAAACATATATATTTTTTATTACAATATTTTTCTTATCAGTATATTTCTTTATAGACCTAATTTTTTTAAAAGAGAGTATAATATCCTTTTTAGAATTAATTGAAGAAGATATAAAAAGATTAACACTCGTATTTGAGGTTAATTCTTTTTTATTATAATTATTAATATCTATAGTATTCTTATTTAATTTAGAAGATACTACTAGCTTCATATTATTTAATCTCTACTTCAATTATACTATCAGAAATATCTTTAGCAACTTTTTTAGCTTTTACTTTAATAACAATAGTATCAATTATATCAAGTGCAGCATAAACCATTATTACTATACCAATAGTTTGAGTAACATATAATGAACTCTTTAACGGATTTATAATTAAGAATGCACCTACAACTAGCATAAGCAATGAAAATATAAAGCTAACTATCCAAAAATCAACTTTTTCATCTCTTAGCTCCATTGATATTTGAATTTTGTTTACACTATTAACTATTACCCAAACACCAGATAATATAGGAATAATAGTAGCTAAGATATCACTATTAAATAGTATGATAAATCCAGCAACTACACTAAAGATTCCATATAAAAGTCCAGTACTAGAAAAGAATCCTGCATTTCTTGTCTTGAAATAATTAACAATAGGAACTACTCCAAGTCCAACTAATATAATTCCAATCATAACTGATACTGTTTTAATAACTGCATCTGCTTGTAAGAATAATAATAGTCCAAATGCAAAAAACAAAATTGATGATACCAGTGACATTAAGAATACTTTCTTTAATAAATCTTTCATATCTTTCCCTCCTACATTAATTATAGCATGAATTGTTTAAAAATTAATATACAAAAAATATAATTATGTATTCTAAAGAAAAAACTAGAAAAGTCTAGTTCTAATTCTAATTGGTTTGCTTGTTTTTATAAATGAAAATTGATATTCCACTAAGACCTATTATTGATAAAATAGCTGTTGCAAAATTCACCATAACATTATCCCCTGTTTTAGGATTTTCTATAACCATTTTGTCTTTTGCAATCACTCCATATTGACTTAAATGCGATGTTTCAAATACTATATATCCATTTTCAACTTTAGCGGGTATAGTTTCATTATAAAATTAATTAACTTGCATTACAACTTGCTTACCAACAAAAGCAATGCTTTTTATGATAAGTATTTTTTATATTTAAAATTTGTAGCATAATATTGCTAAAGGAATAATACAATGAAAGAAAAAATGAATAATAAAATTAAGCTGAAATGGAAAAATATAATACTTATTTTAATGTTTTTAATACTTTTTATAACATTGAATATATCTATCTATAATATAATAAAATGGAAATTAGACTCAAACAAAACAAATGAAGAAATAAATACTATTCAAGAAAATACGAACATAGAAGAAGTTAAAGATAATAAAGGTACTGAAATAATAAAACAAGCCGAAAAAATTCCAAAAGAAAATCCTTACTGGGATTATATAAAAATGAATATGATAGATGTTAATTTTGACAACTTAAAAAAGATTAATAGTGATGTTGTTGGTTGGATTAAAGTAAATGGAACAAATATTAATTACCCATTTGTTCAAAGTAAAGATAATAAGTATTATCTTACCCATAGTTTTAACAAATCATATAATAATGCTGGTTTGGTCTTTTTAGATTATAGAAATAATAATATTAATAATAGAAACACTATTATCTATGCACACGGAAGAACTGACAAAACTATGTTTGGAACATTAAGAAAAGTTTTAAATAATGGATGGATTAACAACACAAATAATTATGTTATTAAAATATCTAGAGAAAAAGAAAACAGCTTGTGGCAAATCTTTAGTATTTATCATATACCAACTACTAATGATTATTTACAAACTGAGTTTAAAGATAAGAGAGAATATCAAAGGTTTCTAAATATACTTAAAAATAGAAGTAATCACAACTTTAATACTAGCATTACTTCTAACGATACTATACTTACATTATCTACTTGTTATAATGATAGTGAAAAAATGGTAGTTCATGCAAAGCTTATAAAAAAACAAAAAAAATACTAAAAGCACTTGATTTAAGTGCTTTTTAAATTAAATTACCAGATACTATGTCTTTAAAGTTATTTAAAAGGAGTTTAAAAAATCCAATAGTTTTAATATTTTCATTTACAACCGCATCCACCTTACCTACCACATTATTACCATTTTTAATAATAATATTTCCCACTACATCACCTTTTTTTAAAGGTAACTCTATTTTCCCTTTTTCAAATTCTATATCATACTTTAAACTAGCATCCGATTTTTTACCTAATATAGTTATATCTTTCTTAGGATAAATATTAATGCTTTCTTTATCTGCTTTATTTATTTTTAAATTAGTAACAACATCATTTTTACTTTTTATTAAATCAACCTTATATAAATTAAATCCATAATCAAGCATTTCCATGGTCTCGGCATTTCTAACCTTACCACTATCTTCCCCCAATACTACTGCAATTAATCTCATATTATCTCTTTTAGCTGTTACCGCCATACAGTATTTGGCATTATCAGTAAACCCCGTTTTTAATCCATCTGCACCCTGATAAAAACGAACTAATTTATTTGTATTAACAACCCAAAATTTATTAGGAGTACCTACTCTTATATAGTCTTCATAAACACTTGAAAACTCCAATATCTGTTCATGATTTAATAATTCTTTTGCGATCATTGCCATATCATACGCACTAGAATAATGGTTATCCTCATCAAGTCCAGTTGGATTAACAAAATTAGTATTTTTAAGTCCTAACTCTTTAATCTTATCATTCATCATTTGAACAAATTTTTCTTCAGTTCCGCCAATTCTTTCTGCAAGCGCAACAGTCGCATCATTAGCACTCGCCATAGTTATACCCTTCATAAGATCTCTTACGCTCATTTCTTCTCCCTCTTGTAACCAAATTTGAGATCCACCCATACCTGCCGCATTTTTACTTGCTCTAACTTTTTCATCCCAGCTTAAATTACCATTTTCTATGTTTTCAAGAATAAGTATCTGTGCCACCATTTTAGTCATTGATGCAGGTGCAACTCTTTCATCCTTATCTTTTTCAAACAAGATTTTCCCAGATGAAGAATCCATAAGTACTCCACTACGTGCATTTTTAATAAGATCTGTTTTATCTTCTGCATACACATTAGATATCAACGTTATAAAAATAAATATAAACAAAAACAATTTTTTCAACTTTATCACCTAATAACTATTATGTGAATTTTATAAAATATATAACAATTTTTGACATATTATTAATTAGGTGAGATTATGAAAAAAACACTTTTAATATTAATAATTATATTCTTAATATTTTTACTCATATTTCCAATTATAAAACCTAAAACAAATAAAAATAATAACTACTGGGAAGATATAAAAACAAGAATACCATATTATAAAGAAGATAATCTAGAAAGATACAAAGTATACAAAGAAAAAAATAAAAATTTAAAAATAGAAGAAATAATTACACAAGTAAATATTGGACTAGATAAACCCTTTTATGAAGAAGCTAAAAAAATAAAAGTTGCCCAAACAAAATATGTTCTTGTAAACAAGTATAACTACTTAGATAAAGAATACACACCAGATAATTTAGTTAATTTAGGAAGAATCAGATTAGTAAAATGTGCCGCAGATGCATTTACAGAATTAGTTAATGCCGCCAAAGAAGAAGACCATTATATAAGAGGAGTATCTGGATATAGAAGCTATAATTACCAAGACAGCCTATATAATAAATATGTAACATCAGATGGAAAAGAAAATGCAGATAGATATTCAGCAAGAGCAGGATATTCAGAACATCAAACAGGCCTAGCACTAGATATAAGCAATAATAAATCAACATATATGGATTTTGAGTCAACAAAAGAATTTGAATGGATGAAAAATAATGCACATAAATATGGGTTTATACTAAGATATCCAAAAGATAAAGAAAAAATAACAGGATATATGTATGAGGCATGGCACTATAGATTTGTAGGAACAGAGATTGCAACATACATAAAAAAACATAATATAACATATGATGAATATTATACTATGTTTATAGATTTATAAATTAATTTTAACTCTTTTAAACTGTTTTATCTTTTGAACTGCACCCACATAAATAAAAATTAAAAAACCAATAAATATAAAGAGTAAGAATAAGTTTTGAGAATACAGACAAAAGTCATAAAATCCATGCACTAACGAAGGTAAGAAAATACTTAAGAATCTGTATTTACTAGACAATTTATGATTTCCATTTAGAGAAGTTAATTTTGACATTCCCATATAGTATCCCATTATTATTCCAAATGAGGCATGTGCAGGTACAGAGGTTAGGCTTCTAGCAATCGCAGTAGAAGTACCACCCTGTAATACATAAAAAATATTTTCAAAAGTGGCAAATCCTAGTGAGACAAATACTGCATACACAATTGAATCATACAACTCGTCAAACTCTTTGCTATTCCAAACAAGTTCATGATCAAAAACCCATTTAGATGTCTCCTCAATAACACCTATTAAAATAAAACAATAAAGAAATTGTAAAATAGGAGTTTTAACTAATTTTTCTGGTTCAACATTTAAAAATGGAATGATCGCTTCAAGTAAAAAAGTAACAAGAACTGTTAAAAAACAAGCACCTATTCCACCAAGAAACAATTTAACTAAGAGCCCTTTTGGTTCTTTTTCTTTATCAGTTAAATATACAAAGGCAAGTATTATAATAGATGGAATTAATGATAATAAAAATAAATATAAATATTTCATATCAAACCTACTCTATAACGAAGCTATCTAAAACTTCTTTTACTGTATATGTAGACTTTTTATTTACATATAATTTGCACAAAATATCACCAATATTTACTTTATCACCAACTGACTTTTCAAGAACAATTCCAACACTATGATCTATTTCATCTTCCTTGCTAAGTCTTCCTGCACCTAAATTTCTTGCAAGAATACCAATATCATATGCATTAATTTCTTTTATTTCCCCACTTGTAACACTTCTTATTTCTACTATATCATCACTAGTTTTCAAAGATGATATATCGCCACCCTGTCTTTTTACTAATTCATAAAATTTGTTCAAAGCTGCTTTAGTGCTTATCGCATCAAGTACCATCATTTTAGCCGTTTGTTCTTCTACTCCCTTAGCCATACTAATTAGTTTAGAAGAAAGTAAAATACACAACTCAGATAAATAATTTTGTTCCTTACCATCAAGAATATTAATAGCTTCTAAGACTTCAAGACTATTTCCTATATTATTACCTAGAGGAGCTTCCATATTAGTAATAACAGTTCTTACTTCTCTTTTGTAAGCATTACCTATTTTAATCATAATTTCACTTAATCTTTCAGCATCTTCTCTAGTTTTAATAAGAGCACCACTACCAAGCTTTATATCAATAAGTATTTTATCAGCATTAGATGCAATTTTTTTACTCATGATACTAACAGCTATTAATGGAATAGATTCAACAGTCGCAGTTACATCTCTTAACGCATAAACTACTTTATCCATTGGAGTTAGATCAGCAGTTTGAGAAGATATTGCAACATTTATATCATTAAGCTGGTTAATAAATTCTTGATCAGTTAAAGAAACATTAAATCCACTTATACTCTCTAGCTTATCAATAGTACCACCTGTAAATCCAAGGCCTCTACCACTCATTTTTGCAATTTTCACACCACAAGCCGCAACTATAGGAGCAACTATCAAAGTTGTTTTATCTCCAACACCACCAGTTGAGTGTTTATCAACTTTGACACCCTCAACTAAAGACAAATCAAGTTGTTCACCACTATTTATAAAAATATCAGTAAGATCAAATATTTCTTCATCACTCATATCATTTATACATATTGCCATAAGAAGTGAAGACATTTGATAATCTGGAATTTCACCTTTTAAATATCCATCAAATGCAAAATATAATTCTTCCCTATTTAACTTTTGCTTTAATCTCTTTTTATTAATAATATCTATAATATTGTAACTCATTATATCACCTTCATTATAATTATATCTAAATATCACAATTAAATCAATTTTTGAAAGAAAAAAATAACTTAGTTAAAATATTTTATTATTTAAATATTAAAAAAACTGAAAATAATCAGATAATTATTTCAGTTTTATATTAATTAGTTCAACAAATCTCCTAGGGTCCGCTATCATTTGTTCATACAATTTATCGTATTTTCTTATTTCTTTTATAAAAGTAATTTCTTCAGTTGCCATCTTAGCACCATAACTCTCATCATTATCAGAAACTATTAATTCATCGCTACCAAGTAAATAATCAATACTAACTTTAAAGACCTCTGATAAATCAACCAAGGTTTCAAGTGATGGTAACCTTGTTCCTTTCTCATAACAACAAATACTAACCTTAGTTACATTTATTGCCTTTCCCAAATCACTTTGAGTCATATGATTAGTAAGTCTAAGATCTTTAAGTCTTGCGCCAAACAAATTCATAAAATTCCCTCCAAGTCAACCTCATTATAATTAAATGTTTGACCATCTAGGGTTAAGTTAACTAATTAGAAACCTTTTTAGATTCATCATTATTCGTAATTTTTGACAAAAAAGTAACCTTTTCACCAACAACATCTGTATAATATTTTTTATTACCATCCTTATCCTCAGAAACTCTAGTTTGGATTCTTCCCCTTATCCCAATAACATCTCCTTTATTACAATAATCAGAAGTCGAAGAAGCAACCACGTCCCATAAAATACAATCAACATAATCAGTTTCATATACTCCCTCAGAATTTTTAAAACTTCTAGGAACAGCAAGAGTAATATTCATATATTTTTTGTTATTCTCAGAAACCTGTAAAGTAGGTTCTCTAACTATTCTACCTACTACAATTACTTGATTAAGCACTATTATCCCTCCTTTCAGGAAGGTACTCTAACATAGTAAAAAAAGACAAACAAATGACCATTTTAATAAATTCATACATAAAAAAAGAGATGAATTCTAATATCTTTTAAAAGATTATTCAAAATTCATATCTAAATACAAACATCAAATATAGTTTTATAAGTTTTTTGATTTTTTTATTAAAGGCCAAGTGTTTGACATATTTTTACAGAATTTTACACATTTTTTGTAAACTAAATAGCTTTTTTAATAAGTTGGTTTAACTCAACTGCATACTCCATAGGAAGCTCTTCTCTAAATCTTTCAATAAATCCAAGCATAATAAGTTCAATTGCTTTTTCTCTAGGTATCCCTCTACTCATCATATAAAATATATTATCTTCGCTAATCTTAGAAACAGTTGCCTCGTGAATTATCGACGAATTATTATTCATAACTCTATTTATAGGAAATGTATCACTCTTTGACTTATCATCTAGTATAAGAGAATCACATTTAACAAAAGCTAAACTAGAACTTGCATCTTCACAAATTCTAACTTCACCTCTATAAGTTGCATTTCCACCATTTTTTGAAATACTTTTTGAAATAATGTTGCTCTTTGTATTCTTACCAACATGAATCATTCTAGCACCACTATCTTGTTGTTGAAAAGAGTCTGCAACACTAATAGTAATACAAGTTCCACTAGCGTTATCCCCTTTTAAAACACAGGCTGGATATTTCATAGTAACTTTACTACCAATATTTCCATCAATCCATTCCATAATGCCATTTGTATCAACAAGTGCACGTTTTGTAACTAAATTTAGTACATCAGTTGACCAATTCTGAACAGTAGAATATCTACATTTACTATTCTTTCCAACATAAATTTCAACAACTGCGGCATGAAGTGATGAATCACTATAAGTTGGCGCTGTACAACCTTCTACATAATGCACAGAACTATTATCATCAACTATAATAAGTGTTCTCTCAAATTGACCCATTCCTTTAGAATTAATTCTAAAATAACTATGTAGGGGTCTATCTAATGTAGTATTAGGCGGTATATATATAAAACTACCTCCACTAAAAACGCTAGAATTGAGTGCTGCAAATTTATTTTCATTATTTTTAACAATTTTACCAAAATACTTTTTAACAAGCTCTGGGTATTCCTTCATCGCAACCTCAATAGAAGTAAATATTACATTTTTTTCTTTTGCTTCCTCTATCATGTTATGGTATATAACTTCACTCTCATATTGAACACCAATACCATCAAGATTACATTCACCCTTAATTACACCCAAATCATCAAATTCATTTTTAATGTTTTTATCTATTTTGTTCCAATCAGATTTCATATCATTATCATTACTTTTGTAATATATAATTTTATTAAAATCCAAATCATATTTAGGTCCAAATTCAGGCATAGGAAGTTCGTTGAAAAATTTGTAACTATCAAGCCTATACTGCCTAATCCATTCTGCTTCCTTTTTATGATCAGATATTTTTTTAATATTTTCTGAATTTATTCCAACGATTTCCATACTATGCCTCCTATTTCTTTATTAACATTAATGGCTTCTTAGCATTTTCAAAATACATATCAGGATGAACTGCTTCTATCGCAGCTCTTATTTCATCTTCTGTATAATATTTCTTTTTATTAATATCATAAGACTTTATAAAAACAATACCTGCAGACCCAATTATATCAAAATAACTTTGCCCAACCTTTAAATTTCTAACGCTTTGTTCCAAATCTTCTAAAACATTATCTTCTTGTAAAACATCATAGAACTTGCCAAACTCCCTACTTTTACTAACAATTCTATAAGTTTTAAATGTAGAATTTAATCTATGTCCACCATGAAATTCAATTTCCATCGCAAGATTAAGTTCATCACTACTATATATTTTTTCACTGTTGTTAACTTTTGTTTTTTTACTTCTCATCCTAAAACTCCCTATTTTTTTCTACAACTTTTTCAATTGATTCACAAGGCAATAATGCACATCTTTTTCTACTTGGCTGTTTATATATATCATCATATACAATAAGCTCTCCAAGTACATCTTCATCATATTCTTTCTCATTAATCATACGAGAAAAATTATCAACTATTTTAACAACCTCATCTATACTCTTACCTAAAATGGCTCTAACAAGCATAGAAGTTGCGGATGTACATATAGCGCATGCTTCTCCATCAAATCTAGCATCAACTACTACACCATTTTCTATCTTAACCATCATATCAATATTATCAACACATGAAGAATTTCTAGTATTAACCCTTATATACCCTTCTTCATCAGTAAGACCCCTGTTAACTGGATTTTGATAATGATCTAATATAATATCTCGTTTTAATTTTGGATCCATTATTACACCTCTTTATAAAATGATATCAAATATATTATCTCTGTGTTCTAAAACATAAATTAATTTATCTATTTCTTCTTTTGTATTATATATATAAAAACTTGCCCTACAAGTATTAGTTGCTTTAATTTCTTCTTTTAAAATTTTAGCACAATGATTTCCAGATCTAACACAAATTTTATAATGATTTAAATAAATTGCTAGATCTTGACTAAAGATTTTATCTATATTAAATACAATAATACCAGATGGTGTATTTTTATTATATATAGTAACTCCATCTATTTTTTCTAATTTTTTTAGTGCATACTCTTTAAGCATTAATTCATGTTCATGAATGCGTTCTATTCCAACACTATTTATATAATCTATCGCAGCGCCCATTCCAATAACACCTGCGATATTTTGGGTTCCAGCTTCCAATCTAAATGGAAGAGGTTTATATTCTACCTCACCAGTACTTTCAAAAAACGAATTCATTCCTCCTCCATATCTTAAAGGCACAAGTTTATCTAACAATTCCATCTTACCATATAATACACCTACGCCAGTTGGTCCCATCATTTTATGAGCTGAAAAAGCTAAAAAGTCAATATTACTCTTTTTAACATCAATTTTAATATGACCAATACTTTGTGCTGCATCAACAACAAATATTATGTTATTTTCATGACAAATCTGACCAATCATTTCAATATCTCTAACATCTCCAATAACATTTGTTACATGTGCTAAAGAAACAACTTTAGTCTTTGGTGTAATCGCTTCTTCTAATTTTTCACGGCTTACTACATAATCCTTATCAAGTTCTACAAACTTAACAATAATTCCTATTGAATTAGCAAGCTCCATCCAAGGAAGAATATTTGATGCATGTTCACTCTTACTAATTAATACCTCATCACCCTCATGCAAGTAATACTTCATGAATCCAAATACTATCATATTTAATGAGTCAGTCGCACCACTAGTAAAGACAATCTCTTCATTATTATCTGCATTAATAAAATCTTTAACTCTATCTCTAACTTCTTCATATTTCTTATCAACCAAAAGACTATTATCATAATCTCCTCTATGAGCATTTGAAGTATAAACTGTATAATATTTAGTAACTTCATCAACAACACATTTAGGTTTCAATGTGGTTGCGCCATTATCAAAATATATTAAATCCTTATTAATACTTAAAATTGGAAAGTCTTCCCTATTCATAGTATTCACCTCCACTTCTCTAAATTTTAATATAACTTAAAAGATTTTTTTTAGTCTCATCATCAACATCTAAATTACCAATTAAAAATCCTTCTAGTAATAACCTTCTTGCATCTTTTTCTGATATTCCACGAGACTTTAAATAAAACATACTTTCCTTATCAAAATCACTAATATATGCTGAATGCGAAGCAGATACATCATAATTATCAACAAGTAAATTAGGAAGTATTTTAGAATCTCCTGTAACTAAATTAATTATTTTATTTTCTTGGTCAGCACACGCTAAAGAGGCAGATCGATTAATCTTAGAATCTACATTAAAATAAAGCGTTCCACTAGAATTATTAACACCATGATTAGATAGATTACTAGATGTATTAGTATTATTATGTTCTATAACAAACTTCATTTTAGTATCATCATTATTAACAACACTATTATTAATTACAACATTTGAATATTCTCCATCTAACAAAGTATAAATATAATCGCCTGAATTAATGGAAAACTTATTATAAATTACTCTACTATCATTTTTCAAAGTAATATTTATCTTATTAGATGTATTAAAGCTTATATCAACTATGTTTAAACAAATATTATCCTCTACTACTATATATATATCCCTAGAAGTATCCTTAAAATTAAAAACTAATTCTGTATCTTCTTCTATTACTAAATTATTTATCTCTTCTTCGCTATTCACTAATAATTTATTCATAAGTTTCAATCTCACTCATATTATTTATCTTGCTATAACCGTTTTTTTCTACTTCTAGTGCCAAATTATAGTCACCTGTTTTAACAATTTTACCATTCATCATTATATGAACATATTTAGGTTTAATATATTGTAGTATTCTAGGGTAATGAGTAATCATAAGAACAGAGGTATCTTTATTCTCTTTTAGATAAGAATTAATATTTTCACATACTATTCTTAAACTATCTACATCAAGCCCAGAATCCAATTCATCTAATATAATTAATTTAGGTTTTAATAATTTCATTTGAAATATTTCATTTTTCTTTCTTTCTCCACCAGAAGCACCCACATTTAAATTTCTATGAACAGCTTCCTTACTAATAGATAAATCACTAGAAGCAACATCAACCATTTTAATAAAATCATAAAGCCCAATAGGAGTATCTCTTCTAGCGTTTATTGCAGATTTAACAAATTCAGCATTTGTAATACCATCTATACTAACGGGAGATTGCATTGACAAAAATATACCACGTCTAGCTATAGAATCAGTAGAAAGACCCTTAATACTTTCTCCATTAAAAATAATATCTCCATAAATTACGTTATATTCATCGCTTCCCATAATAACCTTTGATAATGTAGATTTTCCTGTACCATTAGGTCCCATTATCGCATGTACTTCTCCATCCATTATAGAAAGATTAAAATCATCTAATATTTTCTTATCTCCTGCGACTGCAGTTAGTTTTTTAACTTCAAGCATAATTACACCTCCAAACACCTAAATATTATAACACAATTGTAAGAATTAATAACGAATTTTGTATAAAAATAAACATTTTTAATCAATATAATATTGAATATTTGCTGTATTCACAAAAAGAGTCTTTTTTAAGGCTCTTTTATTTGATATAATTTTAAAGAAAGGAAAGTTTAAAATGAATGATTGTTTATTTTGTAAAATAATTAATGGAGAGATTCCAAGTTATACTATATATGAAGATGATATAGTAAAAGTGTTTTTAGATATTAACCCTTCTACAAATGGGGATTGCTTAATAGTTCCAAAAAAACATTTTACTAATATGTATGATATTGATGATAATACACTATTACATATAAATAAAACTGCAAGAACTATAGGAAAACTATTAAAAGAAAAATTAAATTGCGAAGGTATTACATTAGTACAAAACAATGACTACGGACAAGATATAAAACATTACCACTTGCACGTAACACCAAGGTATACTTCTGACAAGTTAAATCATAACTTCAACAAAGATTTATTAATACCACTTGAAGAAATCTATAACAAAGTAAAAAAAGAAGGTTAACCTTCTTTTTTAAAATGAAAACCAAGATCCTAGTATAATAGCAAGTAATATATATAAAACAATTATTATTACATAACCTGAGCCACTACGAACTGGTTCATTATTAGCACAAGACATATCTACACCTCCCTAAATTATATACAAGCACCTAGAATTATTACTAGTAAGATAAATAATACTAAAACGATTGCGTAGTTTGATGTGCAATTACCCATAATTTATTCCTCCTTTTTTCTTTACTCACAGTATTGTATGGTAAGAATATAAAAAGTGTTCACATCTAATATTATTTTTTTCTTAAAACAATTGTATTTTATAGGGATTTTTGTTATCATTAATTTGTACATTAATGGAGGGAACATAAAATGAAAAAGAAATTAATATGTATTTTGGCAGTACTTTTATTAGTAACCAGTTGTGGAAAAGTACCAAAACTTAAAAATGGTGATGAAGCAGTTGTAACCATGAAAGATGGAGATATTTCAGTTGAAGAGCTATATAGTGAAATGAAAGAAAAATATGCGCTTGATATGTTAATCACTAAAATAGACACAGCAATACTAAATAACGTATATAAAACTGATGATGAAGAGAAAAATTATATTGACAAACAATTAGAAACAATCAAATATTACTACGAAACTTATTATAAAAGTCAATATAAATCATTCCAAGAATACTTAACTCAAAACGGTGTTGAAAGTGAAGATGAACTAAAAGAAAACATAAGATTAACATATAAAAGAAATAAAGCTGTTAAAGATTATGTTAAATCAATAATTACTGATAAAGAAATTGAAAAATATTATGATGAAGAAATATTTGGTGATATAAGCGCAAGTCATATCTTAATTAAACCTGAATATGATGACAACGCAAGTGATAAAGAGAAAAAAGAAGCCGAAAAGAAAGCACTTAAAGAAGCAAAAGAAGTTATTGCTAAACTTAAAAAAGGAGAAGATTTTGCTGAACTTGCAAAAGAATATTCTGACGACTCTTCAAATAGTAAATCAGGTGGTAAACTTGCAGATTTCAACCATGGACAAATGGTAGAAGCTTTTGAAGATGCTGCTAAAGAATTAAAAGTTGGTTCTTATACAACTACACCAGTTAAAACAGAATTTGGATATCACATAATTTTAAAAACTGCTCAAAAGGACAAACCAGCATTAAAAGAAGTTAAAGATGATATTATCTCTGATTTAACAGATGAAAAATTAAAAGATGATTCAACTCTTGAAGTTACTGCTTTAGTTGAATTAAGAAAAAAGCATAAAGTTGAAATACAAGATAAAGATATTAAAAAACTTTATGAAGCTTATGTAGAAAAAAATACAAAATAAAATTTCTCACTTGAGAAATTTTTTTTATGTTCTAAATCCTTTTTGATAAAGTCCTTGCTTTATTCTATATTCAAGTTCCCTACCACTATATTTTTTTGATAACTTATTATAAAGTTTATTATACTCTTTCTCTCTTAAACTAGAGTCATTAAAAGATACATCATCTAACACACTTTGAATAAGAGATTTACTATATCCAAGATTAGATAAATTATAAAAAATCTTTTGTTTTAATAAATACTCTCCCTTATTAGAATTAGTTTTAATTTGCTTTAAAACTAATTTTTTTATTTTTTCTAACTCCACTTCATCATTAAATACTACAAGTGCATTAGAAATACTATCAGAATCAACCCCCAATTCTTCTAAAGATTTCCTAACTTTCAAAGGTCCATCATTACTTAGGGCAATTCTATCATTTACATAAGAAGAAGCATAAACTGAATCATTTAAATACCCTTCTCTAATAAGTCTAGATATAACATCATCTATTGTAGATGAAGATACATCTTTTTTTGACAAATAGTTTTTAACCTCTTTAATACTTCTCATCTTTACACCTAAATATTTAAGTGCCATAGAGTAAGCTAAATAATCCCTATTTTTTTCCAATAAAACTACAATATCTTCCCCATTTATTTCTCTTTTTAATAATAAATCTTCTTTTAAAATTAAGTCTTCATGTAACTCTATAACTTCATCATTATCAAGAAAAAGTTTATACATACCACTGCTTTTTTTAACAAATTTTTCTATTTTCATTGTAACCTCCAGTAGTCAACATTATAAAACATCAAATAAAATATATAATACATTTGTTTGTTAGTCAACCCCAATTTTTAAGCAAAATAAAAACTACAAAAAGTAGTCTATTTATTCCTATTTTTATCACTAGTTACAATTATTAATCCCTCGGCAACCTCTTCCAAAGCACGTCCTATATTTGAAGTAGAAACATATTTAGATTCTGGCATTTGATAATGACCGGTTTTAAACATTTCTTTGCTTCTTCTTGCCGCAATATGAACTAATTCATACTTAGAATCTACGATATTTAATAATTTATCAATAGATGGATATATCACTCTATCACACTCCCTAATTTAAGAATAAACTCATTTAAATAAGAATTCAAGAGTTTAAACATAATTATACACTTTGTTTACATTTTCATAACAAAATATATTAAATTAATTCCTATTTAATACCACATTTTTATTTTTTCACACAAATAAAATATTATTCAAACAAAAGTAAATGTAAAAAGATGTATAATTTGAAATTCCATATTGAATATTGTCCAAAAATTGGACTTTTAACTCTCTCTAAGGTATAATTATATTAAGAATAGAATGGAGGTAACTTATGAAAAAGAAAAATATAGTAGCATTAATACTAATATTTATTATGATTATAACTTTTAATATAAATGCATATGCCACTGTTCAAAAAGGACGTGTATCTTCAACTACTGGACTTAAATTAAGAAAAGATGCAGGTACAACTTATTCTAAAATAACCACGCTTGCACACAATACAATAGTTGATGTTCTAAATAGTAAAAAAACAACTGATAAATCAACTGGTTGCGGTAGTGGTACATGGTACTATGTAAAAACTGGAAATACACAAGGGTATGCTTGTAGTGATTTTATAGAAATAACTGATACAGGAGAAACAACTCCCGGAGAAATGTCAAAACTAACAGAAAAAGAATTTGAAGAATATCTAAAGCGACAAGAATTTCCATCAAGTTATTGGGATAAATTAAAAGTGCTTCATAAGGCACATCCAAATTGGGTATTTAAAGGAGTTAAATCAAAATATACATGGTCAAATACATTAGACCAAGAGTCATATAAAGGAAGAAGCTTATATCAAGTAACCGCAACTGGAGTTAAAAACGGATTACAAGGATACTTAAATACAAATAGCGATTACTATAATTATGAAACCGATACTTTTAAAGCATATGATGGTTCAACTTGGTATCAAGCAAATAACCAAACAATTTCTTACTATATGGATCCTAGAAATTTCTTAACAGAAACTGGAATATTTATGTTTGAAGATTTAACTTACTACAAATCATATCAAACTGATAAAGTTGTTAAAAAAATATTATACACAGATTTCTATAGTGACCTAATTAAATACTATATAGAAGGCGCTGAAAAAAGTAATGTTTCACCAGTCTATTTAGCAGCACTATCAAGACAAGAAGTAGGACTTAATAGTAGTACAGCAACAAGTGGAAAAGCAGGAACATATAATGATGTTAATTACAATGGATATTATAACTTTTACAACATAGGGGCTTCATCAGGAAAAAATCCAGTTTATAATGGCCTTAAATTTTCAAAAGAAAAAGGATGGAACACTCAACAAAAAGCAATAGTTGGTGGTGCAGAATGGATAGTACATGGATATATAAGTAAAGGACAATATACAAGATACTTCCAAAAATGGAATGTCTCACCTACTACATCAACAGGAATTTGGCATCAATATATGACAGATATTAAAGCACTTGTATCTCCTTCAATAACAACATCAGCTTCATACAACAGCATGGGAATAATAAATGAAGAAATAGTATTCTCTATCCCAATATATATAGGAATGCCTACATCAACTTCACTTCCTTCAACAGGAAACCCAAATAACTGGTTAAAAGATTTAAAAGTAGAAGGAAAAACAGTACAATCATTTAAAGGCTCTACTACAAATTATAATTTAGGAACAACAAAATTATCATCAATTAAAATTGATACAACTACAGTTAATAAAAATGCTAGTGTTGATGGAGATGGCACAGTATCATTAAATGTAGGTACAAATAAAATAAACATAATAGTAACTGCACAAAATGGTGCTAAAAAGACTTATACATTAAATATTACAAGAGAAAAGGAAATAACTCCTACACCAGACCCTGAACCTGAAAAAGAAGAAATTACAGTTACAAAAATTTTATCTAACCTATCAATTAAAAATACAAATGATTTAGTTTACGGATTTGCACTTGGAACAACTTCTACAGACATAACAAAAAAAATATTAAATCAAAATCCAAATGGTATAGTTAAAATCACAAATAATAATGGTAAAGCAAAAACAACTAATGCCCTATCAACAGGAGATAAAATATCAATAACAAGTAATAAAGAAACAAAAACATACTATATAGTAATATATGGAGACCTTAATGGAGACGCTAAAATAAATGCAAAAGATTTACTTGCATTAAGAAAATACTTATTAAATGAGCAAAAATTAAATGGTTCATATTTAAAAGCAGCAAGTATTACTAGAAATAGTAAAGTAACTGCAAAAGATTTACTTGCATTAAGAAAATACCTATTAGGTGAAGAAAAAATAAGTCAATTATAATGGAGGAAATATGAAAAAGAAGTTTAATTTATTAATAGTACTATTTCTTACAGTACTAATTCTACCATTTAGAACATATGCCGCAAGAGGTAGCTACAGTATTTCATCAAATTCATCTGTAGAAGTTGGAAATACTATATCAGTAACATTTACTATATCAGCAAAGAATCTATATTATTGGCAAGCATACATAACTTATGATACAAATAAACTTGAGCTAATAAGTGGTTCAACTACATTTCAAGGTGACAAAGATGCAGCTTCAAATAAAAGAACATTAAAATTTAAAGCAAAGAAAACTGGTTCTGCTTGGGTTGCAATTGCAATGGGAGATGCAGATAACAACATAAATTACAATAGTGAAAACATATCATACAAAAAAGCATCTAAAACGATAAGCATAAAAGAAAAAGTTGTAAAAACATATAGTTCAAATAATAACTTAAAAGAATTATCAATATCTGATGCAGAACTTGATCCTGAATTTAGTAAAAATAAAACTGAATACTCTACTACACTTCCTGCAGGAACTACAAAGATTAACATCAATGCCGATACAGAAGATAAAAAGGCAAAAATAGATGGTGATGGTGAAATAGAAGTTAGTGAAGGAACAAATAAAATAACAATTAAAGTAACCGCAGAAAATGGTAATACAAAAGAATATATAATTAACGCTACTGTAAAAGAATATGACCCAATAGAGGTTAAAGTAAACAATGAAGCCTATACAGTAATAAGAAAAAAAGATGACCTTCCAAAACCTAGTTCAACCTATGAAGAAACAACAATAAAAATTAAAGATAATGAAATCCCAGCATTTAAAAGCGATATAACTAAATATACATTAGTCGGCTTAAAAGATGAAAAAGGAAACATTAAATTATACGTATATGATGAGACCGCTGAAAAATATACTCCATATAATGAAATTTCATCTAACAAATTAACTATATACCCTACTAATGAAGAATTTAGTATATCATCTAACTTTGTAAAAGAAACTAAAAACATTGGTGATATACCCGTATTATTATATACAGACAGTAAAAATAAAGACTTTTCGATATTTATGGGAATAAATATTGAAACAGGAGAAAAGAATATATATGAATACGATAGTAAAGAAAACACAATACAAAGATACAAAAAAGATGATATAAAAACAAAAACTAATGATAATATATATTTATATGCATCATTTGGTTTAGGTGCACTACTAGTTGTAACATACCTAGTAATTATAATATCACTAGTAAAGAAAAAACCTAAAAAGATAAAATTTAATTATGACAAAAACAATTAATGTATACTAGAGGGAGGATAGAATGTCAAAACAAATAAAAAGAAAATTCAAAACAAACAAATTCCTAAGCTTAATATTAATAATATCCGTGGTCTATTTAATATATAATATTCTATTACTTGGACCAATTGAAAAAATGATAAGATATTTAATAATAGGAATAATTGCATTAATAGACTTACTAATAATACTTAAAAGCTTTAGTAAAAAAAGTGGTGGTACTGCCCTATCAATTATAATAATATTAATAGTAATATTTAACTTTATCGCAGGTGGTGCAGTAAATAAAATTTATTCTTCCTTAGCTACCGTATCTAAAAATAAAACAGTATATTCAAGTAGTCTAGTAACATTAAAAAATAGTAATATTAAAAGTATTGATAGTATTAAAAACAAAAAAATTTGTATTATAAAAGATACAACCTCAGAAGAAGGTTATATAATTCCAGAAGGAATGATTAAAGACTACAAACTATCTAAAGATAATAAAATAATTAAAAAAGAAGATTATCCAGATTTGCTTGATGGACTATACAATAAAGAATGTGATGCAATTTTCTTACCAACAAATTATCATAATATGTTCTCTAGTATTGAAAAATACAAAAAAATAGATAAAGAAGTAAAAATAATAAAAACTAAGTTAGAAAAAGCATCATCAAATACTAAAAAATATGGAACAAAAAAAATAACAGAACCATTCACTATGCTTTTAATGGGAATAGATTCAACAAAAGATGGATTAAGCAATTCTGATTCATTTAATGGAGATTCACTAATATTAGTTACATTTAACCCAAATACATTAAATACAACAATACTTAGTATTCCAAGAGATAGTTATGTCCCTATTTCATGTTTTCCAGGTAAATATGAAAATAAAATTACTCATGCTGCTTGGAAAGGAACAAACTGTGTTATAAATACAATACAAGATTTCACAGGAATTAAAATAGACTATTATGCAAAAATAAACTTCAAAGGTTTAGTAGGACTAGTAAATGCTCTAGGCGGTATAACAGTAGAAGTACCAAAAGATTTATGTACAGACAACAGCAACAGAAGTGGCAAAGTTTGTATAAAAAAAGGAACACAAAAGTTAAATGGTGAAGAAGCATTAGTTCTAGCTAGAAACAGAAAACAACTCGCCAATGGAGATATAGATAGAGGACTAAATCAACAAAAGGTTTTACAAGGAATACTAGATAGTGCAAAAAATATAAACAGCACAACAGAAGTATCAAAAATATTAGATGTTATATCCAAAAACATAGATACTAATATGTCTACTGAAACAATTTTATCTTTTTATGAAGTAGGAAAAAACATATTACTAGAAGCAAGTGGCTCTGAAGATTTAATAACTTTTGAGCAATTATATCTTGCAGGTACTGGTCAAACAATTTATGATGAAAGTACAAAATTAAATCTTTGGAATTATATTCTTAATAAACAAAGTATACAAGATGTAACAAAGGAAATGAAAATAAACTTAGGTATAGAAAAATATGAAATGGAAAAAAGCTTTACCTACTCTGCAGATAAGCCTTATACAAAAAAGGTAGTTGGAAAAGGTCCTTATAAAATCTATACGACATATGAATTAGTACCTGACCTAACAAGATATACTAAAACTCAAGCACTATCATGGGCTAGTAGAAATGGAGTGACAATTAATTTTAATGAAGTAGAAAAGCCAAATTACCCTGTCGGAAAAATAATTGCACAAGAATATCCATTTAGAAAAAGAGTCGATAAAATACCTAATAAATCAATTACTGTTACAATAGTAAAAGAAGGAATTTAATGTATAATAATTCCTTCCTTTTTTTATAAATTATTGGGCCACTATGGACAAAATCAAACTTTTGTAGTATAATTTGCTAGTCAGTTCTTGATGAAAATTAATCATGAAAGGAGAAAAAAATTAATGAAACCAGAATCTGAAACTAAAATTATAGTTTTAGGTGGTCTAGGTGAAGTCGGAAAAAACATGTATTGTGTAATGCATGAAAATGCTATTGTTATTATTGATGCGGGTATTTGTTTCCCAGAGGGGGGACTTCTAGGAATAGATTATATTCTTCCTGATTTTACTTTTTTAAAACAAAATCAGGATAAAATTAAAGCGTTACTTATAACTCATGGTCATGAAGATCATATTGGTGGTATTCCATTTTTATTACAATCAGTGAATATTCCTGCCATATATGCACCTAATCAAGCTAAAGAGTTAATTGCATTAAAATTACAAGACAAAAATATTAGATATGACAATTTATATACATATACCGATCAAACCAAATTAAAATTTAATAAAATAGAGGTTGAATTTTTTAGAACCACCCACTCTATTCCTGATTCACATGGAATATCTATATCAACACCTGATGGTAGAATTGTAACAACTGGAGACTTTAAATTCGATTTAACTCCAATTGGTCCAATGGCAGATCTACATAAGATGGCTGAAATAGGAAAAAAGGGAGTAGATTTACTTATAAGTGATTCAACTAATGCCTTAAATGAAGGTATGTCAAGTAGTGAATCAAAAGTTGATAGTGCTTTAAATGTAATATTTGAAAAATATAAAACAAGACGTATAATAATTGCAACGTTTGCATCGAATATATATCGTTTAAAACACATTGTAGAAACATGTTATAAACATAATAGAAAAATATGTGTATTTGGTAGAAGCATGGAGAATAACATAGAAATTTCCTTAAAAGGAGGATATATAAATCATAAAGATATTATAATAACTCCTGAAGAGGCAAACAATTTAAAACCAGGAGAAGTAACTATCCTATGTACTGGCTCTCAAGGAGAACCCCTAGCTGCGCTATCAAGAATTGCAGATGGTGTACATAAACAAATAAAATTAAGACCTGATGACATAGTTGTATTCTCATCATCACCTATTCCAGGGAATGCATTATCTATTGGTAGAACAATAAATAAACTTTATCTACAAGGAGTTAAAGTATTTACTAATACTTCATTTAGTGACATTCATACATCTGGACACGCAAATATAGAAGAGCTAAAATTAATGATTAGATTAATAATGCCTAAGTATTTAATGCCATTCCATGGCGATTACAGAATGCTTAAAAATCACGCAAACGTTGGTATAGAATGTGGCATTCCAAAAGAAAATACATTTGTGTTAAAAAATGGTGATATTCTATCACTTAAAAATCATGTAATAACAAAATCAACACCAGTTATAGCAAATGACATATATATAGATGGAAATAGACTTGGAGAAATAAACGGTGCCGTATTAAGAGATAGAAAAATAATGGCAAGCGATGGTATATTGGTTGTGATTGCAAACATTGATATAAAAAATAGAGAATTATTAATTAAACCAAATATCACAACAAGAGGATTCATATTAATAAATGAAAATGAAGCTGTAATAAGAAAGTTAGAATCTATAGCCGCTAATTCAATAAATGAAAAGTTAAAAGACCCTTGTGCAAATTTTAATGACATCAAGAGTCAAATAACTTCAGATTTATTCAATTATGTTTATGAAACAACCGGCAGAAAGCCAATAATATTACCTATAATTTTAGATGTAAAAAGAGTTCAATAATTTTTGAACTCTTTTTTAAAAATCATAATCTACTCTTTTTCTTTTAATATTTACAAAGCAAATAACTAACAGTAAAAGATTAAGTGCTAATGAGGACCACATTATAATACCCTCATTTCCGTTTATAATACCCTTTATATCAGATAGTATCTTATTTGCTTTTGCCTTCGTTGTAGTAGGTTTTTCCTCTTCTACAAATAAACTATCCTCTTGTACAAAATCTATTCCAAAATCAACTTCATCAGGTTCAAAAGTCTCATCACCACTACTAGCAGCAGTTGTTTTAATAGTTATAGAAGTTCTTTGAGGATCAATATCATTCTTAGCATTCATCACTATAGTATAAACTATATATGCAGAAGACTCACTAGATACAGACAATTTAATAGGATTTCCCTTTTCTACTTCAAATTTTTTATCAGTTGTATCCAATTTAACTTCATTAACACTGACTAAATTAAGGAGTGATCTATCATATGTTATTTCTGCATCATATTTTGTAAGTTGTCTATCTAATATTACAGTATAAACTATATTAGCACCCGGTAAGATCTTTTCATTACCGGTTATTTTAGTATATGCTTTTTCAGCATTAACTCCAACTGGTAGTAACAAAAATATACTTAAAACAAATATAATAAACTTCTTCATACTCCACCTACTTAGCTTCTTCTATTGCTCTTGTTTCTCTTATAACGGTTACTTTAATAGTACCTGGATATTGCATAGTAGATTCAATTTGTTCTTTTATATCTCTTGCAATTTTATGTGCAGATAAATCATCAACATCTTCTGGTTTAACAATTACTCTTAATTCTCTACCAGCTTGTACAGCGAATGCTTTTTCAACACCTTGCATTCCATTAGCAATTGATTCAAGTTGTTCTAATCTCTTCAAATAATTTTCTAATGAATCATTTCTAGCACCAGGTCGTGATGCAGATAATGCATCAGCAATAGCCACTAATACAGAAATAACGTATTTAGCATCAGCATCACCATGATGAGACGCAATAGCATTAATAACTTGATCAGATTCTTTATATTTTTTAGCAATATCAACACCTATTTCAACATGGCTTCCTTCCATCTCATGATCAATTGCTTTACCAATATCATGTAAAAGTCCCGCTCTCTTAGCAAGTGAAACATTCTCACCTAATTCACCAGCAAGAACTCCAGCCAAATGAGCAACTTCTATAGAATGTTGTAATGCATTTTGACCATAACTAGTTCTAAAATGTAACTTACCTACAAGTTCAACTAGCTCAGGGTCCATTTTAGTTATTCCAACTTCAAATAGTGCCTCATTAGCATATTCAATAATTTTATTTTTCATTTCTTTACTTACTTTGTCATATAATTCTTCAATTCTAGTTGGATGTATTCTCCCATCTTTAAGTAAGTTTTCTAATGTGATTCTAGCAATCTCACGACGTAGAGGATCAAAACTAGATAAAACCACCGCTTCTGGAGTATCATCTATAATTAAATCTACACCAGTAATAGCTTCTAATGTTCTAATATTTCTACCTTCACGTCCAATTATTCTACCCTTTACTTCATCATTAGGTAGTGTAACTACTGTTACAGTTTGTTCATTAGCTAAATCTGCCGCATATCTTTGCATTGAACCAACAATTAACTCTTTTGCTTTTTTATCAGCATCTAATTTAGCTTCGTTTTCTCTTTCTTTAATATAAGCAGTAATCTCTTTAGATATTTGCTCTTCTACTTTTTTCATTACCAAGTCTTTTGCTTTTTCTCTGCTAAAACCTGATATTTTTGTTAATAAATCTAGTTGTTCTTGTTTGATTTCTTCCACTTTTGCTTGTTCGTCTTGGATATTTTTTTGTTTTTCTACAATTTTTGCCTCTCTCTCATCAAGAGAAAGTTCCCTTTTTTGAAATAATTCATCTCGTTTATCTATACTATTTTCTCTTTGAATAAGACGATCTTCTGATTGCTTTAATTCTAATTTCTTTTCTTTAATCTCTTTTTCGGCATCTAATTTTAATCTATGAATTTCTTCTTTTGCTTCAAACAAAGATTCTCTCTTAGCTTTCTCAGCATCCTTTTTTGCTTTTTCAATTATGACTTCTGCCTTTTTACTTGCATTATTTTCTTTTGCATTATTAAAAACTATACTAGCTGCAACACCTGTTGATAATCCAATTACGACTAACAAAATGGAGACTAATATTTGCATAAACTCTACCTCCATTTTCTATTTATGTTAAATTAAACTTAAAATCTTAACATCTACATCTATTGTAAAATTTTTTACTCATAATGTCAATTAAAAATCATAAAAGCAGAGACATTCACCCATACACTAGGCTACTATATTCATACATTAAACTAGGAGGATTAATCAAATGAGAAATAACTACAATTATTATCCTAATAATTATAACCGAATGGATTATGATGAGTTTATAAACAATTTAAATTTCCCTCAAAATATGATGCAAAATAATCAAACTCAACAATCAAATAACACATTATATGGTCCATATGAAGGTTATATAAAAGGAAACTTATTTAAAAATTTATATGAAGAATATAAAGACTATCAACCTGCGAAATTATTGCCAAAATCAGAGGAAGAAGAAGCACTTCTTAATCTAAATCAAATGCAGTTTGCAATGCATGAAATTAACCTTTATTTAGATGTTTATCCAAACGATAATAACATGATGAACGAATATAATAAAGCAAGAGCAAACTATAATAACATGTTAAGAGAATATCAAAATAAATATGGTAGCTTACTTGTAAATAGTGATTCCTTAAACCAAATTCCATTTGGATGGGAAGCAGAAGTTTGGCCTTGGGACAGGAGGGGTCTATAATGTGGGTTTATCAAAAGAAACTACAATATCCAGTTGATATAAAGAAAAAAGATTTAAGAATGGCTAAATATTTAGTAACACAATATGGTGGTGCTAATGGAGAAATGGCTGCTGCACTACGTTATCTAAATCAACGATATACAATGCCAGACAATAGAGGAAAAGCTCTTTTAACTGATATAGGTACTGAGGAATTAGCTCACATAGAGATGATTTCAACAATGATTTACCAACTAACAAAAGATGCTACTCTTGAAGAATTAAAAGAAGCAGGATTAGATACTAATTATGCTGAACATAATCGATCACTTTATCCAACCGACTCAAATGGTGTGCCTTTTACAGTCACCTATTTTGCAGCAACAGGTGATCCACTAGCAGATTTATCAGAAGATATGGCTGCCGAACAAAAAGCAAGAGCAGTTTATGAAAATCTAATAGATTTAACAAATGACCCTGATGTAATTGGACCATTATTATGGTTAAGACAAAGAGAAGTAGTACACTTTAATAGATTTAAAGAACTATATGACTTTTATAAAGAAAAAGGATATTAATCTATTTAATTACTTCAATATAATTAAAATCAGACTTAACAATTTCATGGATAAACATAGATTCATGAAATTTTTTTGTCATTAAATAAACATTATTACGTGTTCTAGTAATAGCTACATAAAAAAGTCTTCTTTCCTCATCATATAAATATTCTCCACTACGTGATACATATCTTAAAACCCGATCATCTGCAATGGTGTTAGGAATTCCCATTAAAGAATCAACAACATTAAGTAATATCACATTATTTGATTCTAACCCTTTAGAGCGATGTATAGTTAAATATGTAATTGTAAGTTCAGGCCTTTTATTATAAAAAATATTATCACCTACTTTAGTTAAATCTTCGTCAATATAATCATAAATATCATCATTAGTTCTACCTAAAATCATTATATCGCCATCTAAAGTATCAAGAAGATTTTTTATAGAGATATAACATAATTTAATTGGTTTAGGATTAGATATAGATGAATTCATTTCCTTTCTTATTTGCATTTTATTCTTCATAATAAATCTCCCAGCAACACTAATTAGTTCCCTACTATTACGGTAAGTACTCTGTATTTTAAGCATATTAGCATCACTAAAATATTTATTAAAATTAACAAACAAATCCAAAGTACAACCACTAAATCTATATATTGATTGAAAATCATCTCCAACTGCCATAAATCTAGCACGAGTCCTATTTAAAATATTTTTAATAAGTAAATACCTTATATAAGAAGTATCTTGATATTCATCAATTATAATAAAATCATAATCTCTTACTGCACCACCATTAGATACTATATTAGAAGATGCGGTTATCATATCATCAAAATCAATAGAGCAATTACTATTAAGTTCATTCATATAAACCAAATATACATTTAATGCTATCGACAAAAACAAATTTTCTTTTCTAAAATGAGAACACTTTCTAAATTCAATAAATGAATTCAAACTATAATTATTGGTTTTAAATAACCTTATAAATTTAACAACAAGTCTTTCAAATGAAATAATTTTATCATAATTATCTTTTAGAAACTTACTATACCTTATCTCTGTATTAAAATAAAATCGTATCTTAAAATATGAAAGCACCTTCTTCATTAAAACTTCGCTTTCAAATATAATTCCAAAGAAAAACTCATGAGTAATATATTCTAAGTAAGAAGAAGGACATATATTAAATCTAATATTATTAAGTTCAAAAATAGAAAGTGCTAACTTATGAAATGTCATAACATCAACATTCATGCCTATTTTTTCCTTAAGACTTAAAACCGATGCATTAGTAAAAGAAATACATAAAATCCTACTTGGATCTATACCAATAGAATTAACCAAATATTTAACCTTACCAACAATGGTTAGACTTTTTCCACTACCCGCACCCGCAACAACCAAAAGATTTTTACCATCATCTAAAACTATTTTTTCTTGTTCATTATCTAATTTACAACCATTAACAATAATATCCATATAAGAATTATTATCTATAAAATAATTTTTTCCTAAAAAAAATAGACTATTTGTCTATTTCTTTCATTGAGTCTTCCCATGTCCAATTTCTAACTTCTTCTAGATCTTGTCCATATTCTCTTATATATTCACTATGTTCAATTAATTTATCTTTGCACCATTCAATAAGCCTTGAAGAACTATTACCAAGTTGTGGTAAATATTTAAGAGCATCAATAACAATATGATATCTATCTATTTCATTTTGAACTCTCATATCAAAAGGTGTTGTAATTGTACCTTCTTCTTTATATCCATGAACATGAATATCTTTGTTTTCTCTTTTATAAATTAATTGATGAATTAATGAAGGGTATCCATGGAAAGCAAATATAATTGGTTTATCTTTAGTAAAAATTGCGTTGTAATCTTGATTACTCAAACCATGAGGATGTTGAAAATCAGGTTGTAATCTCATTAAATCAACTACATTTACTACCCTAATTTTTAAATCTTTAAAAGCATTTCTTAAAATAGAAGTAGCAGCTAACACCTCAAGCGTAGGTGTATCTCCACAACAAGCTAAAACAATATCAGGTTCACCATTTTGATCATTACTAGCAAAATTCCATATACCAACACCTTTTTCACAATGTTTAATGGCCTCTTCCATAGTTAACCACTGTGGTCTAGGGTGTTTAGAAGCCACTATAACATTTATATAATTCTTAGTTTTGATACAATGGTCAAAACAAGATAATAAACAATTTGCATCAGGTGGCAAATACATTCTAACTATATCAGCTTTTTTAGTAACTAAATGATTTAAAAAGCCTGGATCTTGATGTGTAAATCCATTATGATCTTGTTGCCATACATGAGATGTCAAAATATAATTAAGTGATGAAATGTCACTTCTCCAATCAAGATCTTTAGTAACCTTAAGCCACTTAGCATGTTGACTAGTCATTGAATCAACAATTCTAATAAATGCTTCATAGCAATGCATAAATCCATGTCTTCCAGTTAATAAATATCCTTCAAGTGCTCCCTCACAAAAATGTTCAGATAAATAAGAATCCATTATTCTACCCTCATGTGACAAATATTCATCATCAACATATGTAATAGCATCCCAACTTCTTTTTTCTTCATCAAACATAAAATTAAGTCTATTTGATAAAGCCTCATCTGGACCAAAAACTCTAAAATTTTTGCTTTCTTTATTTAATTTAAATACGTCTCTTACATATTTTCCAAGTTCCATCATATCTTGTTTTATAACTGTACCTGGTGCATTAACTGTAACAGCATAATTTCTAAAATCAGGTAACCTTAAATCTTTTAAAAGCAACCCACCATTAGCATTAGGATTAGCTCCCATTCTTCTATTTCCCACAGGAGCAAGACTCTTAAGATCACTTCTTAATTTTCCAGATTCATCAAATAATTCCTCTGGGTGATAACTTTTTAACCAAGCTTCCAACAAATTTAAAGTTTCAATATTATCCCTATCTATAGGAATTGGAACCTGATGTGCCCTAAATGTTCCTTCAATCTTCTTACGATCAAACTCCCTAGGACCAGTCCATCCTTTAGGGGATCTAAATACTATCATAGGCCATTTAATATTTTCATAATTCATATCCTTATAGGAAGATTTTATATCTTTAATCTCTTTAATAACAAGTTCCAAAACTTCAGCCATAATTTCATGCATTTGAATTGGATCATCACCCTCAACATAATATGGATGCCATCCCAATCCTTTAAAATAATCGTTTAATTCCTTTTTATCAACTCTCGCAAGTACAGTTGGATTAGCAATTTTATAACCATTTAAATGTAGAATAGGTAAAACCACTCCATCAGTAGCTGGATTTAAAAACTTATTTGCTCTCCATGAAGTAGCAAGAGGACCTGTTTCAGCTTCGCCATCCCCAACAACACAAGCCGCAATTAAACTAGGATTATCCAAAACTGCCCCAAAAGCATGAGATAAACTATATCCTAATTCACCACCCTCATTAATAGACCCAGGTACTTCAGGCGCAACATGAGAAGATACTCCACCAGGAAAGCTAAATTGCTTAAATAATTTTTTCATTCCTTCTTCATCTTCAGTAATATTTGGATAAACTTCACTATAAGTACCATCCAAATAATTATTAGAAATCATTGCATTTCCACCATGACCAGGTCCTGAAATATAAATCATATTTAAATCATACTCTTTAATAATTCTATTTAAATGAAGATAAATAAAATTTTGACCAGGAACAGTGCCCCAATGTCCAACTATAGTATGTTTAATATCATCAAAAGTAAGTTTTCGCTTCAACAATGGATTATCAAGCAAATACAATTGCCCCGCTGACAAATAATTTGCCGCTCTAAAATATTCATCCATCTTATGTAACATTTCATCATTAAGTACTCTATTCATAAATTTCTCCTTATCCTATATATAAATTATATATCAATTTTACAAAGAAAAAAAGAGTATTGACTACTCTTTACACTTATTTATCTAAATGAACATCCAACTGTGGATAAGGTATTGAAATACCTTCTTCATCAAAAGCTTTCTTAACCTGTTCTAATACCTCAAATCTAGCATCCCAATAATTTGTAGTATTAACCGGCATTCTAAATGTAAATATTAAAGCATTATCAGCATGTTCACTTAAAACAATATAAATATCTTTTTCTCTATTTTTAATTAAATATTGACTATTTAACGCAACATTTCTTAATACACTTTTAACTTTATCTATATCAGAATTATATCCAACCGAAAATTTTAAATCTAATTTTCTAGTTTTCATAGATGAATAATTAACTACTACTGAGTTTGATAACCCACTATTAGGAATAACAACAATTCTATCATCAACTGTATTTAAAACTGTGTGAAATATATTTATTTCCTTAACTGTACCATCCTCAGAATTAGTCTCTATAAAATCTCCTACTTTAAATGGCTTAAATAACATTATCATTACGCCACCTGCAATATTACTAAGTCCACCTTGTAACGCAAGACCAAGAGCTAATCCAGCAGAACCAATAACCGCAATTATAGATGTCATTGGAACACCAATATTAGTAACTGCACTTATTACTACTAATGCCTTTAAAACAACAGTTATAATACTTGCAATAAATGTCTGAGAACTCTTCTCTAATTTGTTAAATCCTCTACCTTTTTTGATAAACCCAACAATATATTGAATAACTTTAAAACCTATAATTACAATTAATATAGATACAACTAATTTTACAGAAAAATCAGCTAAACCCTCTAAAAATTTTTCTATCACCTTTTCCATACTTTACCTCCAATATAATTCTAACACATAATTTAACTTAAATATATTTATTTTTAGAAATTACTATGTTAAAATATTTTTAATACGAGGTGTTTAAAATGAAAAAAAACTTTTTGATACTAATAGTTACCATATTTATCCTAACCGCATGTAATACTCCTATAAAAGAAAACAAACTAAAAGCAAAATGGACTTTAGATGAATCATTAAAGCCTGATATAACCTTTACAAAAAGTACTGATAATGATGTAAACGGAATATTTTATTCAGAAGGACAAATTACCTATGAAGAATTTAGAAGCTATATTACCACTCTAGAAAAAAATGGTTTTAAGCTAGATTGGAGATACTCAGATGCAGAGACATTAGATGCAATAGATAAAGCAAAAACAAAAAATGAAAAAGGCGGAATATTTAGTGATGGATATATAAATGTAAGAATGTGTAAAGATAAAGATGCTACAAATAAGGAAATATGCTTTTTTATGCAATGGGTTGATAAAGAAACATACAATAAATTAAATCCAGAAAATAAAGTTGAATACAGTTTTAAGCTAGAAACAGAAAATTCAAAATAGAAATTATATATGTTTTAACATATATATTTTTTTTGTACATTTTTTGGCACTCATATATTGACTTTGCTAAAAATAGTATTATAATTAAATATGTATACAAGGAGGAATTATAATGAAGAAAAAACAATTTAAAGCAGAATCAAAAAAGTTATTAGACTTAATGATTAATTCAATATATACAAATAAAGATATCTTTTTAAGAGAGTTGATATCAAACGCAAGTGATGCAATTGATAAAATTGCATTTAGATCTCTAACAGATAAAAAGATAAAGGTAAAAAAAGATAAACTAGCAATAAATCTTAGCCTAGATAAAGGAAAAAGAACTATAACCATAAGTGATAATGGTTGTGGTATGACAAAAGAAGAACTAGATAATAACCTAGGTACTATTGCTGAGAGTGGTTCTAATCTATTCAAAAGCGAAAATAAAGACAAGGATTTAAATATAATTGGACAATTTGGAGTTGGATTTTATTCAGTATTTATGGTTGCCAACAAAGTAGAAGTTCATAGTAAGACTTATGATAATGATACAAGTTATGTATGGACATCAACTGGTGAAGATGGATATACAATAGAAGAAGATACTAAAAAGACAAATGGTACAGATATAGTAATAACATTAAAAGAAGATAATGATGATTTTGAATATAGTAAATACCTTGAACAAGACAAAATACAAGAACTTATTAAAAAATATTCAAACTATATAAAATATCCAATTAAAATGGAAATGACTCATAAACATTTAAAAGATAAAGAAAAAAATGAATATGAAGAGCATAAAGAAATAGAAACATTAAACAATATGACACCAATTTGGAAAAGAGATAAAAAAGAGGTTAAAGAGGAAGAATATAACAATTTTTATTCATCAACTTACTATGATTATTCCCAACCACTTGAAGTAATAAGATACAAAGCAGAAGGAACAACAAACTTTACTTCCTTATTATTTATACCATCACATGCCCCATTTGATTTATACTCAAAAGAATATAAAAGAGGTTTAGAATTATATTCAAATGGTGTCCTAATAATGGATAAATGTGAAGATTTACTACCAGAATATTTTGGATTTGTAAAAGGTTTAGTTGATAGTGAAGATTTATCGCTTAATATTTCAAGAGAAATCTTACAACAAGACAAACAACTTAAAACAATAGCTAAAAGTATAGAAAAGAAAATCGCAAAAGATTTAAGTGAAATGCTTAAAAATGATAGAGAAAAATATGAAAAATTCTTTAAAGAGTTTGGCGTTAACATAAAAATGGGAATCTATAATACATTTGGTATGGCAAAAGACGAATTACAAGATTTATTACTATTCTACTCTTCAAAAGAAAAACATCTAGTTACATTTAAAGAATATATTAAGAACCTAAAAGACAAACAAGATGTTATATATTATGCAGTTGGTGAAAGTACAGATAAAATAGACTTAATGCCACAAGTAGAAGAAGTAAAAGAAAAAGGATATGAAATACTATATCTTACTGATTATGCAGATGAATTTGTAGTACAAGTACTACAAAATTATGATAATAAAAAATTTATAAATGTTGCTTCATCCGAGGTTAATCTAGAAAATGAAGAAGAGAAAAAAGAAGTAGAAAAATTAAATACTGAAAGTAAAGATTTACTAGATAAAATGAAAGATGTCTTAAAAGACAAAGTAACAAGCGTAAAATTTACAAATTCATTAAAAAAACATCCAGTATGTTTAACTTCTGAAGGTGCTATTTCAACTGGTATGGAAAAAGTATTAAACTCAATGCCTACTAATGAGAAAGTAAAAGCATCGACTGTATTATCAATAAATGCTAGTCACCCTATTACTAAAAAAATAAAAGAATTGTATAAAACAAATCCTGAGGAAATAGAAAAATATACAAAGATATTATATGCACAAGCAAAACTAATCGAAGGCTTAACACTTGATAATCCAAGTGAAATAAGCGATTTAATCTGCGAGGCATTATCTAAATAAAACACTAAAAGCACTGATCAAATGAACAGTGCTTTTTTTTATAAATCTTTTAGTTTTAAAAAAGTCCATATCTTAGTTTTACATACAATAAAATATACAAAACTAGAAATAATAAAACCAGATATAACATCAACTACAACATGTTGTTTAACTAAAAGCGTTGATATAACTATTAAACAAGATAAAATAGATATTACCCACTTATATTTATTGCTTAAATTCCTACATCCTATAACTGAAAATATAAATAAAAATGAAATAATACAATGCATACTAGGAAAACAATTCATAACAGGTGTATCAATTAAATAAATAAACTTAACAATAAAATTAGTAATTCCACTACCATTAATACTTGCCCTAACTATTGAAGTTGGGAAAAAAATATAAATGAGTCCAGCGATAGTTATAGAAATAAAGGTTGAAACAAAATACCGTTTAAAAAACTCTTCATCACTTTTATATAGTAAATATGGTACAATAAAAAGCATTACATACCAAAATATATAAAAGTATATAAAATATGGTATAAAAGGAATCAAAGAATCAATAGTACTTGTTAAAATAGTTGTCTTAATTGGTGTTAACTTACTAATTAAATATAAAAGCGATTGATATATAACTAAAGATGCAATTGTCAAAAATAATTTATAATTCTTCTTCATAACTTACCTCTACAAAATTATAACATAAAACTATAATTTTTAATAACCCGTTTATTGATATTTTAACTTCTACTATTATATAATAAACTATAAAGGTGATAAAATGAACTACAAAAGATATTTATTAAATATATTATATATTTTTCTAATAGAAATAGTCTTTAACATAGCGCTATTTAATAAAATAACATACTATTTTTTCTACATATTATTATTTAGTATCCTAACAGGGACAATAATATCATTAATAACTGGATTTCTAAATGAATCAGTAAACAAAATATCAAATATAGTTATAAATTCAGTAATCACATTAATATTTATCGCACAATTAATTCATTATAGATTCTATCAATCAATATTTTCTATATACTCATTAATAAATGGTGCCCAAGTATTTGGATTCATGAGTGCAATCGGAAAAATAATGTTACATAACACTGAATACATTATATTTTTACTATTTCCACTATTCTTTTTTATTGTACTAGGACTTAATATAAGCTTTAAAAAATATAAAAAGAAAGAGCTTTTAATTCTAATTGGAATAATTCCTATTAGCCTACTCTTATCAATACTAGTATTAAATACAGATAAAGATAAAAACTACAATGCAAAAGACTTGTATTATAATACTCACGCACCAACAATTTCTACTCAAAAACTAGGATTACTAACAACAATGAGATTAGACTTAAAAAGAGCTATATTTGGTTTTACTGACAAAGTAATGTTAGAAGATAAAGAAATTGAAGAAGTTAATAAATCAGAAAATAAAAAAGAATACAACATTTTAAACATAGACTTTGATAAATTAATTGAAGAAGAAGATAATGATAAAATACGTAGCTTACATAAATATTTTAAAAGCGTGACTCCAACAGAAAAAAATAAATATAGTGGAATGTTTAAAGATAAAAACCTAATAGTAATAACTGCTGAGGCATTCTCACCTATCGCAATAGATAAAGAATTAACCCCTACTCTATATAAAATGTATACTGAAGGATTTAGCTTTTCTAATTTTTATACTCCAATATTTTATGTAAGCACTTCAGATGGAGAATATGTTTCCCTTACTTCATTACTTCCAAAAGAAGGTCTATGGAGTTTCCAAGAATCAAGTAAAATATCATTACCATTTGTATATGGAAACATCTTAAAAGATTATGGTTATAGTGCAAATGCTTATCACAATGGAAGATATAATTATTATAAAAGAAACCTTTCTCACCCAAATATGGGTTATAAATATATAGGGTGTGGAAATGGTTTAGAAAAGAAAATAAATTGTAAAATATGGCCTCAAAGTGATTTAGAAATGATTAATGCAACTATTGATGATTACATAGAAAATGAAAAGTTTCTAGCATACTATATGAGTATAAGTGGACATCTAAACTATACATATAATGGAAATATGATGGCAACTAAAAATAGAGACAAAGTTAAAAACTTAAAATATTCAGAAGCAATACAAGCATATCTAGCAACTAATATAGAATTAGATAAAGCACTAGAATCATTGATAAATAGCTTAAAAGAAAAAGGTAAACTAGATGATACAGTAATAGTAATAAGTGCCGATCACTATCCATATGGTCTTACAATTAATGAAATGAAAGAACGTGCAACCTATATAAACGATGAAAAATTTGATATACATAAAAACAATCTTATAATATGGAATTCACAAATCAAAACACCTATAAAAATAGATAAATATGCATCAAGTCTTGATATATTACCAACCGTTTTAAATTTATTAGGAGTTGAATATGACTCAAGATTATTAATGGGAACAGATATATTATCAAATAGTGAAGGATTAGTAATACTTAATGACAGAAGTTGGATTACTAAATATGGTAAATATGACGCTATTAAAGGTAAATTCACAGAGTATATTAATTTAGAAGAAAAACAAAAATATATAGATAAAATAAATGAAATTGTAAAAAATAAATTTAATGCATCACGATTAATATTAGAAACAAATTACTATAAGTATATTAAAACAGAAGAATAAAAATCTTCTGTTTTTTTACAAATAAACCCCTAAAAGCTTTTATATTGTTATTAGGAGTAATTAAATTCATTCATTGTTAAAGTTCATTCTATATATACTACATTTGAGTTATCCATTTCCTTTTTATTATGCAACTAAATTGGATACAAAATAAAAAAGTACCAAGATGGTACATAAAAAAATAAAACCTTGAAAAATCAAGGTCAATTCATATATGGGGCGAAATATGGGGATCGAACCCATGCATACCAGAGCCACAATCTGGCGTGTTAACCACTTCACCAATTCCGCCATTTCTAAATTACTTCTCTATTTTAACAAGTAAAAGAAAAAATATCAAGTTTTTTTTGATATTTTTATTATACTTATACAAAGATATGTACTAAAGCATTAAATATAAGGCAAATAACTACTCCACAAAATGTAGGAATAACTATAGAAAGTATAGTCCATTTAATAGAAGAAGTTTCTTTTTTGACCGTTAAACAAGTTGTAGAACAAGGCCAATGCATTAGCGAAAATAACATAACAGATACCGCAGTAACCCAAGTCCAACCATTACTTACTAAAACTTCTCTTAAAGTACTTAAATTACTTATATCAACTAAATTACCAGTTGACATATAACTCATTATAATAATTGGAATTACTATTTCATTAGCAGGGAATGCAAGAATAAATGCAAGTAATATTACACCATCCATTCCAAGCAATTTTCCAAGTGGATCTAATACATTTGACAAAATTGAAAGTAAACTACCTCCATTAATATTAATATTTGCAAGGCACCATATAACAAGTCCTGCTGGTATTGCGACTGTGATTGCTCTTCCGAGAACAAACAAAGTTCTATCAAAAATAGATCTTACTATAACCTTTCCATATTGAGGTCTTCTATATGGAGGTAACTCAAGTGTAAATGACGAAGGAACTCCTTTTAACAGTGTTTTTGAAAGAACACTTGAGGTAACAAATGTCATAAATATTCCAAAGCCTATTACCATCATAAGAATTAAAACACCAAGCAATGAATTCCAAAATCCACCCTCTACCCCAACCAAGAACATGGTAATAATAGAAATAAGTATAGGAAATCTTCCATTACATGGAACAAAAGAATTTGTTAATATAGCAATTAACCTTTCCCTAGGTGAATCAATTATTCTACAGCCAGAAACACCAACCGCATTACAGCCAAATCCCATTGCCATAGTAAGTGCCTGTTTCCCACAAGTCTTACATTTTTTGAATATTCCATCTACATTAAATGCTATTCTAGGTAAATATCCAATATCCTCTAAAATAGTAAATAGTGGAAAAAACAATGCCATAGGTGGCAACATTACAGAAACAACCCAAGCCAACACCCTATATACTCCATGAGTTAATGCTTCATTAACAAAATTAGGTATATGTAAATAAGAAAAGAAATTAAATAATACATTTTCAAATTTAAATAATACACTTTGTAAAAGCATAGAGGGATAATTACTACCAGTAATTGTAAGCCAAAATATAAATGCAAATAATATAATCATAATAGGAATACCTGTTGATTTCTTTGTAAGAATTTTATCTAACCTTCTATCTTTCTTGTCATAATCCTCATTCAAATATGAAACAACCTTACTAGAAATTAATGAGGCCTCATTATTTATTGATTCAGTTAAAACATCATCTATTTCATTAATAGTTATATCACCATCTAACAAAAGTGACCTAGCTTGTTTAATAGAGTTATCTATTTTTTCATCACTTAAATCTATCATAAGTTCTTCCTCTATTTTATCTCTAAGTAACTCATCATCCCTAAGTAAGTTTAACGCAACCCATCTTTTATTGATACTACTATCATCCAATATAATTGCATCTGAAATAACCTTAATCGCATCTTCAACATATTGATTATATCTAACCTTTTTACTTTTCCTACTCTCACCAAAAGTTAAATCTATATTAGATAGCAATTCATCAAGTCCAACATTACTTCTAGCACTTGTTCCTACCACTCTAACTCCAAGAAGATCTGATAATTTATTCAAATCAACATCAATTTTTTTCTTTTTAGCCTCATCAAGTAAATTAACACAAACTACAACCTTATCCGTTATTTCACATACTTGTAAAACAAGATTTAAATTTCTCATAAGACATCCAGCATCACACACTATTACAACAACATCACTGCCCCCAAAACAAATGAAGTCTCTAGCAACAAATTCTTCCTCCGAATGTGCTAAAATAGAATAAATACCTGGTAAATCATAAATCTTATAAGTCAAATTATTAAAATTAAAATAACCTGATGCATTACTTACTGTTTTTCCAGGCCAATTACCAGTATGTTGATGAAGCCCAGTTAAAGCATTAAAAACAGTAGATTTTCCAACATTAGGATTACCCGCTAAAGCAATAATACGATTATTATCCTTCATTATATCGCCTCAACTACTATTTCACTAGCATCTTCGTTTCTAATCGCAATAAGTGCACCACGAATCATATATGCAGACAAATTACCACTGAAATTTTCAAGCACTCTTTCAATTATAGTACCTGGAGTTAGGCCTATGTCCAACAATCTTCTTTTTATTGAACTATTACTAATAACTTTTTTTACACGGACTTTTTGCCCTATTCTAGTATTTTCTAAACTTAACATATTTTAGCTCCTACTTTCAAAAATATTCACTATAATCTATGCACTTATCTAATACTAATCTAGGCATATACCTAAAAATAAGAATTTTAATTAAAAGAAAAAAGGTTAACGCTAAATAACCTTTTAAAGACTAACAAGATTCATCACAAACGCTAGCACTAATCTTTGACATATAATTAATAAGTTTTAATAATAACTCTTCGCTTTGTCTATCATTAAGTGCTACATAAGGATCCGTTTGACTATCAACAGTATCGGTATGATGTGCAATTATTTTACCATTCTTAACAAAAATAAGTAAAGGAGTATAAATCCTTTTTTCTCCTGTAGAAACACTTTTACCATCATTATCAGTTAATATATAATCATCTAATATACTATCAAGTTTTTCTACCAATTCAAAATATTTTTTATTTCCCTCTTTTTCAGTAATTATATCACCATTCTCATTAAGCATTAATACATCTCTATCATCTTTTATATTTAAATAATAAATAGTATCAATTTCAACCTCTTTTGCTGCCGACAACATAACAGGAACTAAATTACGACACCATGGACATTCAGGAAATCCAAAATATATAACTCCTGTTCCACTTTTTAATACTTCAAATATTTCATCATAACTGGAATACTTAACAGGATTATCATTTGAAATACTAACTTCAGGATATAATTTATTATTATTAGGATTAACCCTATTGTTCAATGCCTCATATTCCTTCTTAAAAGTAACCGCATCTTTACTTGTAGTTTCCTTTTTATCCTCAAAATATCTATATCCCATAAATATAGAAAATAAAAAAACTATTATTATTACAATCATTGAACCCTTTTTCATTATTTATCACCACTTTTAAATTTTTTAATCCAAATTTTCTTTACTAAATTAAGTAAAAACAAATATATAACATAACTAAGCATAGGAATTAAACAAGCAACTAATTTATTAACTCGTTTTATAACTAATAAGAATAAAAAAGATGTTATATAAATAAAAGCTAATTCTATTATTCTTTTTAAAATTGATTTTTCCCAAGTCTTGTCACTCTCTAATATCTTAGTTTTTATCTCTAAATTAATTATTCTCTTGTTTAAATCATCCATTCTAAACTCCTAATAGTATTATTATACAAAATTTCTTTTTCAATAACAACCAAAAATATTACTTTATCACAGATAATTCAACAATTTTAGTAAAATCATCATCTTTATGTAAAATGTTTTTATGAATTTCACCACATTTTTGACATTTATAAATTATTTTATAAGTATCTCTATATTTTTCTACCGCAATTGGTTCTAAAAGTCCATGACATTTGTTTTCTCTATCCCCTGGATTAATATCAACGTGTTTAGAATACAAGCAATATGGGCAATGATCTCTAGCAGTATAACTAGATTTTTCAACATCCTTACCACAATTTTCACAGATAAAATCTTCATTAACCATATTAAATCTCTTCATAAACATCACCACTTATAATTTTACATTAAAAGAGATAAAACACAACATAATTTTTACATTTTTAGAATTTTCTTTATTTGTTTTAAAATACATGATAAAATTTATAATGTTAGGAAGTGTATTATGAGAAAAGATGGTATGAGAGTAACAAATTTAGATGCAGTTCACAAAATAATGCCTCATTTAATGGAGAACAGGTGTAATGCCGAAGTATATTCATATGAAACAATTGATGTTACTGACCTTTTAAAATACTTAGACAAATTAAATAAAAATAGTGAGCAAAAAATAACTTTATTTCATGCAGTAGTAACCGCAATAGCTAAAACAATATACAATAGACCACTACTTAATAGATTTATAGCGGGTAAAAGATTTTATGATAGAAATTATATATCAATTAGTTTTGTTGCCAAAAACAAATTAGAAGATAACGCAGAAGAAAGATTAATTATATTAAAGACAAACTACAATATGAACTTATTTGATATATCAAATAAAATTCTAACAAGTGTGCAAAAAACTAGAAAAGAAAATAGTAATGAATTAAACAATACATTATCCCTTGTAACTATGTGGCCAAGATGTATAATAAATATTATTATGTGGATATTTAGAAAATTAGATTATTACGGACTTGTTCCAAAATCAATTTCAGATACTGATCCAAATTATTCAACTGTATTATTATCAAATCTCGGAAGTATTAAAGCAAATTGTTGTTACCATCACTTAAATAATTATGGTACAAACTCAGTAGTATCAACAATAGGAGTTATAAAAGAAAAAAATGTACTCGATAAACAAGGGAAAGTTAAAACTAGAAAATATGTAGATATATCATTTACATTAGATGAAAGAATAGCTGATGGTATATACTTTGCAAAATCAATTAGATTATTAAAATATATTTTAGAAAATCCAAAGTTATTAGAAGATGAATTATCAACCAAAATTGAAATTGAAGAAAGCAAGAAAAATTAATTTCTTGCTTTTCTTTATATGAAGATTTCTTCTTCTATTTTTTTTATTACCTCATTGCTATCTTCTTCCATAAGTCTGTCAATAACAATAGCTCTACCCACTTTAATGCTCTTCTTGCAGTCAATAAGTCTTTGATTCCTAGAACCTCTAAATTTTAAATTAAGACTTCTTTGGCTCAAAACAAACTTACCATCTACAAGTACATCTATGAAAGACATAAACTCTTTTAAAGAAGGTTTAATCTCACTCATTTTGAGTAACTGTTCAAACGTATAACCTGTATAACACCAAATATTTAAACCTAATTTATTGGCATGTCTAGCAATATCCAAACAAGCATCTATCTGCATCATTGGATCCCCTCCTGAGAAAGTTATTCCATCTTCCAAAGTTAAGGAATCTAATTCATGATTTATTACCTCTGTATCAGTAAGAAAACCACCATTTTTTGAATGAGTAGAAGGATTATGACAACCATAACAATTATGGATACAACCTTGTGTCCATATAACAGCTCTTAATCCCTCTCCATCAACAATACTTCCAGTTTGTAAATCACTAGCTAATCTAATTTTCATATTATATCTTAAGAAGCACTAGATAAAGTATGTTTTACACGGTCATGTTCTTCAGCACGTTTACCATTATTGAAACGATCAACAGTACCTACCAAATATCCAGTGATTCTTCTTATACGTTCAAATCCTACCCCAGTACCTACTGTTTTTACATTTTCTTGTTTCATTTCTGCATCTTTTTTCATAATTACCTCTCCCTTCTATTTGCATCCACAATTTAATGTAGTTATTTTCTCTAAGCTTACAGCTTCACCCTCTCTTCTACCACAACGAGGGCAAACATCTTTTATAACACCAACATATCCACATACAGGATCTCTATCAACAGGATGGTTAATAGCTCCATAACCAATTCCAGATTCTTTCATTATACGAACAACTTTTTCAAATGCATCTAAGTTTTCGCTTGGATCACCATCAAGTTCAATATAAGAAATATGTCCAGCATTAGTCAACGCATGATATGGGGCTTCTAGTTTAATTTTTCTATCCACAGTTATATTATAATAAACTGGAACATGGAATGAATTAGTATAGTAATCCCTATCGGTAACACCTTTAATTTTTCCATATATTGCTCTATCTATTCTTACAAATCTACCAGATAATCCTTCTGCTGGAGTAGCAAGACAAGTAAAGTTCAAATTATATTGTTTAGAGTATTCATCACATTTTTTTCTCATAAATCCAATAATTTTAAGTCCCAACTCTTGTGATTCTTCACTTTCTCCATGATGTTTACCTGTTAATGCTTTCAAGCACTCTGCAAGTCCTATAAATCCTATAGATAAAGTTCCATGCTTTAATACTCTTCTTAATCTATCTCCTGGTTTTAATTTATCTGAATCAATCCAAATACCTTGACCAAGTAAGAATGGGAAATTATAAACATGTTTACTACATTGAATATCAAATCTTTCTAATAACTGATCTTTTACTAAATCTAATAGTTCTTCTAATTCTTTAAAGAAACCATCAATATCTGCTTTTTCATTACCATTTACCATACCATGTTTGATACCAAGTCTTGGTAAGTTAATAGATGTAAATGATAAATTTCCTCTTCCTGGAGTAATAGCTTTATCAGGATCAACAACATTAGCCATAACCCTAGTACGACATCCCATATATCCTACTTCAGTTCTATAGTCTCCTGGCTTATAATACTCTAAATTAAATGGAGCATCTATAAATGAAAAATTAGGGAATAATCTTTTCGCAGATACCTTGCATGATAACTTAAACAAATCGTAGTTTGGATCTTCTGGATTATAGTTAACTCCTTCTTTTACCTTAAAAATTGAAATTGGGAATATTGGAGTCTCACTATGTCCAAGTCCAGCATCTACTGCTTTTAAATAGTTTTCAATAACCATTCTACCTTCTACAGAAGTATCGGTACCAAAGTTAATTGATGAGAATGGTACTTGAGCTCCAGCTCTTGAATGCATTGTATTTAAATTATGTACAAATGCTTCCATTGCTTGATAAGTAATTCTATTAGTTTTCTTTACAGCTTTTTCATACGCCATAGTAAATAGTTTTTTAATATTATCAGAATCTTTAGCATATTTATCAAACTCAGTAATATCAAATTGAATCGATTGTAATTTGTCTATATCTTTAATCATTGTATTAAATGAAATAAACTTACCATATTCAGTATAATCTAATAAATCAGCTAGAGTTTGTTTAAATTGTTTCTTAAATGTTTTTAAAACTCCAGGAGCCATATAATAATCAAAAGCAGGAACTGATTGTCCACCATGTTGATCATTTTGATTAGATTGAATAGCAATTGCAGCAAGTGCTGTATAACTCATAATATCATTAGGTGCTCTTAAATGTCCATGTCCTGTAGAAAAACCATTTTTAAATAATTTCTCTAAGTCTATTTGCATACAAGTAGTTGTACCCATTGGCATAAAGTCCATATCATGTATATGAATATCACCATCTTCATGAGCATCAGCAAATTTTTTCTTCATTAAATAAGATTTAGCAAACTCTTTTGAAATAGTTGAACCATATTGAAGCATAGTACCCATGGCAGTATCACCATCAACATTTGCATTTTCTCTTTTTAAGTCCTCTTCCCCAGAAGATTTAAGTCCTAATCCTTCGATTGTTTTTAAAAATTTATGTTTCTTTTTATCATCAAAGAACATTTCCCTAGATTGAGCTCTTTTTTCACGATAAGCTTTAAAAGACTCATATACATCTTGATATCCTTTTTTACTTAATTCATCCTCAATCATATCTTGAATATCTTCAATTTTTATTTTTTCTTCTTCTTTATAGTCTTTTTCAATTCTTTTAATTACAGATTGAAAAACTTTTTGAATATCTTTTTCATTATAAATTCTTTCTTCTACATTTTCATGGTCATCAGGTCTATTAATATTATCAAAACCTTTTTTAATTGCCATAGCAATCTTAGTACCATCAAAATCCACTTTTTTTCCATTTCTTTTAACTACTTTTAAATTAGTTAAAACGTCCTCACATACTGTCATAATTTTACCTCCAATATTACCTTTCTATAATTAAAGTTTAAGATTATTTCTTTACAAAGTCAATTAGTTTTCAATACATTTTTTATCTTTTTTTTGCACCATTTTTTAAAACCCTTATAAATCAAGAAAAAAGTCGAAAAATTTATTTTTTGTTCGATTTACACTTTAATTTTTTTCGCTTTTTTCAAACTTTTTACAAACCAGGAAAAACAGATTTTCCTTGATATACAAGGAAAATAATCAAAAAGTATTTTTACAAAAAAAGTAAAAAAGTTGTTTTTTTAAAAATCAAAGTTTTTTATTTTTTAAATTTTTTAATATTTTGATTTTAATATTTTCTTGATTTTAAAGGAAAATTATTAAAAAGCATTAAAAAAAGAATAGTGTAAAGTACCATTCTTTAGTTTACAGTGTATTAGACACTTCTATATATTATAATATTCCCTAATTTGTTTCTCAATTTCATCGGCAAGTTCCTTCTTTTCTTTTAAAAGAAGTTTAACATTTTCCTTACCTTGACCAAGCTTCTCACCTTTATATGCGAACCAAGCTCCACTCTTATCTATAATATTAGCTTGAACACCTAAATCAACCAATTCTCCTTCTCTGCTTACTCCCTCACCATACATAATATCCACAGTAGCAGTTTTAAATGGAGGTGCAACTTTATTTTTAACAACTTTAATAGTAGTTCTATTACCTACTATACCATCCCCCATTTTTAAAGCCTCACTTCTTCTTACATCAAGTCTAATAGAAGAATAGAATTTTAATGCTCTACCTCCAGTAGTAGTTTCAGGATTTCCAAACATTACACCAACTTTTTCTCTTAACTGATTAATAAATATTGCGATAGTATTAGTCTTATTAATTGTACCAGATAATTTTCTTAAAGCTTGTGACATAAGTCTTGCTTGAAGACCAACATGTGAATCTCCCATTTCTCCATCTATTTCAGCTTTAGGAACTAATGCCGCAACTGAATCTATTACAATTATACTAATAGCATTACTTCTTACCAATGCCTCACATATTTCTAATGCTTGTTCTCCAGTATCAGGCTGTGATAGTAACAATTCATTAATATTAACTCCTAAATTCTTTGCATAGTTAGGATCTAATGAATGTTCTGCATCAATAAATGCAGCCCTTCCACCTCTTTTTTGAACCTCAGCTATAGCATGTAATGCAAAAGTAGTTTTACCACTAGATTCAGGTCCATATATTTCTATTATTCTACCCTTTGGATATCCTCCTATTCCAAGCGCTATATCTAAAGCCAAAGATCCACTAGGAGATGTATCAATTTCCATATGTCTATTATCTCCTAATTTCATTATTGATCCTTTACCAAATTGTTTTTCAATGTCATTTAATACTTGTTCAAGTGTCTTATCAGTATTAACCTCACTTTTTGCCATTTCTATTTCCTCCTATTTCTTTATAATTCTATGTTACACTATTTTTTTTAAAAAATCAATACTTTTGCGAACATTTGTTTAAAATATTTATAAATATAAAAAGAGCCATTAAATAGCCCTTATTCCCAATAATTATAATGTCTTCACTACTTCATAATAACAATTTACAAATATTTTTGCAAGAAAAAAGTAAGTTTTTCTTACTTTTGATCAAATATTAATGATTTATTCATTGTATAGTATTGTACCATTGATATTATAGACATAATAGCTGCAAAGTATAATAAGAAATCAGCAACTCTTAAATTAATAAGTTCGAATGGTAAATTGTTAAAGAATATAAGAGTTGTACCAATCATTAAAGCAGCAGTCTTAATTTTACCAGATTTGATTGCAGCAACTACTCTACCACGTGATGCAGCTTCCATTTTAATTGCATTAACAACTATATCTCTTAAAACAATAACAACTGGTATTATCGGATTAATAAATCTAAGAGAAGATAAAATTATTAAAACAGAATTAACTAATACTTTATCAGCTATAGCATCAAGCATCTTTCCTGTATTTGTAATAAGTCCATATTTTCTAGCAATATGTCCATCTAAAAAGTCAGTTAAACTAGCAATTATAAATATAATTCCACCAATCACATATTTCAAATTTAGAAGTACACTTCCAACATAAAAACTTGGAAAATGGAATCCTATTCTATCAAATGGAAATAATAATAATATTATAAGTAAAATACTAAGTATTATTCTAGTAATTGTTAATTTATTTGGAGTATTCAAACTATATCACCTCTATTATGAAATCACTCTTAAGTTCCCTATTAGTAACATTATTTTTAGGCATCATGATAGCCCTTATAATTAATAATAATGCTATTAATATTAAAAGTAGAATTAAACAAGCACCAACTTGTTTAGTATATTTTTTATTTATTATATAAGTTTTCTTTTTAGCCGCAGTATATGGGGAAGCCACTTTTTTAGCTTCTTCTTTAGACTTTTCCTCTTCTTCAGCTTCTAATATATCTTTTAAGCTAATTTTAGAAGTATGTTCAAACAAAAAGTCATTAAATTCATCTACTACTTTTTCAGGATCAAGCCCTAAGTATTTAGCATATTCCTTAACTTTATCTTTTAGTTCGTACATATCTCTAAATGCTCTGGTGTTTCCAGATTCTATATTAGAAATAGTAATCTCAGGAATTTTTAAGTCTTCTGCTGCCTCTGCTATACTAACATAGTTATTTTCCCTAGTTTCTCTTAAATATTCACCAAGTTCTTTCACTATAAACACCTCGTTTAAAAAAACAAAATAATATTTTATAAGCCATGTTCTGTTCCTAAAAAGGCGACAAACATTTATCTACCGTTACCGGTCCCTGATTTGGTTCAATTTCCTCCTCAAAGCTCCCCTACCAATATTTGGGTTTCTCACTTGTGGGGTTTACCCGTTCCATTTCCTCTGTTTCCAGATTCTTCGTCACTATGGCACTTTATAACTACTAAAGTCATATCAATAGACTTAGACTCTTTCGTTGCCGTTAGCTAAAAGCTACCTGAAGTTATTTTTTCCTTCAGCACAAACACTAAAAGCATCTCAGCTTTTGTGAGCATGGACTTTCCTCTATATTACAAGAATATAGCGTTTGTCAAAATATTATTCATCTTTTCCGTATACTATTTTTTCTAGTTGAGCAAGACGTTTCATAACGTCAAGATTTGTATTAGTAGCCCCTAAAGTATCATTATCACTTGCACCCTTAGCTATTTCAATACTAGTCTTTAAATTACGAATTTGTTGTTTAAGTTCAACTATTTGTTCATTTAACTCTTCTTTTTCTTTTTCGTTATCTCTAATTATTTTAAAAAGGGCTTCATAATCACCAATAATAATATCAAGAAATTGATCTACTTCTTTTAATCGATATCCTCTTGTATCAATTTTAAATTCCTTTTCTAAAATATCTTGTGGAGTTAAAGTAACTTTATTTTGAAACATTTTCTTCACCAATCCCTTATGTTTATATTATCACAAATAAACTCAAAATTGTCAATTACTAGTCATAAAAGTCATCAAAGTAATTGTCATTATCATCATCTATATCATTTATTGTTAAATCAACATTATTAACTGTATCCTTATTAACATTAGTACCAGATAAATTAGAATTTTGTTCTACAGGAACATATTGTTCAGTTTCTTTTAATATATCAAATGGAGAAAAACTTTCCACAGATTTATTACCATTATTATTTTTATCCACAGTATCTGTTGATAAATTAACGACACTTGGTATACTTAAATCAGGCCCAGTATCATTAATATCAAGAGTCTCTATAGTAGAATTATTAACATCCTCTCTAGGAGGTTTAATATCTAATATTTCAACAGGTTTAATATTATCATGATTATTATCAATAGACAAATCTAAGGTCTCAACAGCGGGCTTTAAAATTGGTACTGGAGTATTGCTTGTAATTATAGGTTTAATAATATCGGTTTGCTTTTCTATATCCGAATTAAATGGTTTAATATCCGGAGTAATAGGTTTCATATTATACAAACTATTATCAATGTCAATATCATTATTACTCAAATTAATTTTAGAATTAATTAACCCTTCATCAAGTGGTTTAACAACCTTATTTGAATTGTTATTTTTAGGTTTAATAATAGGACTTACAACATCATTAACATTATTTATAGGATCTATATTATTCGTAACAATATCTGGCTCAATTACATTATCACCAATATGATTATTTATATTATTAACAATATTATTATTAAAATTACTATTTATATTAGTATTTATGTTACTATTGATATTATTACTTACAGTATTATTTATATCAATATTTTTATCTTCTATAGTTAATGGTTTAATTAGGTCTTGAGAACTATTATTATCAAGATTATTCTCATTGTTTATTGGCTCAGATACCATAAGCTTTTTATCTTTTTTATTAAATGAAAATTTACTTAATCTATCTATTATAAAGATAATTAGTTTAATACCCATTCTAATCCAGAATAAATAACTACTAATTTGAATTAAACTAGTTAAATTAGTATTTGAATATAATGAACTTCTAGTAAATATATCAATATTATTAGTTATAACTACCCTAATTATCAAGAAGAATAAAAACTGAAAAGCAAAGAAATAAACAAGATTTAAAATTTGATACCATTTACCCCTTTTAGTATCTTTAGTATTCTTAATAACATTTCTAAGAATACTGAAATCAGTTATTAAAAGCGTTGCAATATAAACATAACAAGATGGAAAGTAAATAACTGCAATAAAATTCTCAACTATTTTATCTAGTGTTTCTACAAAAAAAGAGAAATGTGATATTGGTAACAATAAAAGTGTAACAAAGTATATAATTAATGAAGTAATCTTACCCTTTTTTGATTTTCTAAAATAGAAAAAAATCATAATTATTAACAGAAATGCTGTTAAAATTAAGATTTCAATAAAAAAAGGAATTGACGCAATTAAATTTAATACCTTAATTATACTCTGTAAAAACGTTACCTTTTCCATTTCTTACACCCTTTATATTCTTTCCGCTATATAAACTGTCTGTGATTTCTTATCTCCCTTAGTACAAGTTATTAAAGCTAAAGTAGTTTTATCAGGGTCTCTATATATGGTTACATAACCTTGTTTTTTTTGTTTGTATATCTTAACTATCTTATATGTATACTTTACCCCTTTATATGATACATACGCTTTATCACCAACATCCAATTTATATAAATCTTTAAAATAAGCAAGTGGTCCACTACCAGAGTGTGCAGCTAAAATAAAGGCACCCTTCTCAACATCTGGGTATACAGAAGTTTCTATTATAGTAACATTATAATTAATGTCATTATATTTTGAAGAAGGATCAACAAAACCTTTTTTAACTTTAATCTTTGGTATTTCAAGTGTACCTATATATGAATTCCTACTAGAAGAATTATTACTAGGTTTGCTTGTACCACCATTACTAGGCTTACTATTATTTTCCTTATTATCATCAGAAGAAGATGGTGAATCATCTTCTTCTGTGACATTATCTAATCTATCCAATGTATTTCTATCATATATTTCAAAAGCAATATTATCATATGCTTTTTCTTTCTTAGAAGCAAGATAAGAGCTAGATATTAAGAACAACCCACCTACTATAGAAAGTACGGAAATCGTAATAATTATCTTATCTTTTTTAATAATTAACCCTCCTTCTTCTTAAGAAAGATTAATGCTCCTACTCCACCAATCATCAATACTGCACCAGCAACAATAATTATTATAGAAGTACTTGCAGCTGTATTTTTAACAGGAACAACCGGAATATTTGCAATTGAGATTACTCTAGAAGTTTCATCAGCAGACAATTTAAATGTAATCTTCTCTGATTCAACTTTGTAATTGTTAGGTACTTTTGTTTCTTTAATAGTATAAGTTACACCAGTTTTAAGATTAGTAATAACTTTTACTTCATCAGTTGTATCCCATTCTTCTACTAATTTACCTTTATCATCAAGTAATTGTAAATGAGCCCCCTTAAGTGCATTACCAGTTACTTTGTCATATTTGAATACTTCAATATGAGGTTTAGTATTTTCAATTTTAATTTCATTAGTATTACCTACAGTAAATTCAATTGGAACAGGATTTGATACATAACCCTCTGGTACTTTTGTTTCTTTAATTACATAAGTTTTGCCAACTGTTAATTTTGACTTAATAACATGTTCTTTACCATCAGTTGTCCAAGTTTCAAGTACTTTATTATCATTTTCAGGATCAATTAATTGTAATTCTGCACCAGAAAGTTTTTCACCAGTAATTGAATCAACTTTAACTATTGTTATTTTCATTAATTCATCTTTCATTTCAACCTTAGAAGTACCATTTTCCTTGACTTCAAATTCAACACATTCAGCTGTTAAATATCCATCTGGAGCAGTTTCTTCACAAAGTTTATATCCTTTTCCAACAGGTAAACCAGAAATCTTTTTTGTCTTACCAGTAGATGTCCATTCTTCTATAGTTTCACCATTAGGACTAACAACATATAATTTAGCACCTGCAAGTTCATTAGAACCAGTTATATCAGTTTTAGATATTTCAACTTCAGTAGGAAGATCAGTCATAGTAACAGTTATACTTTGACCACCTAAGAATGGAATATCAGCATGTTTTTGATAACCATTTGGTGCGCTAACTTCTCTAATAATATATGGTCTGTTTTTTACTAATCCCTCAACAACTTTAACTGAACCATCAGTTACCCATTTCTCTACAACTTTTTTATTAGTAACATCAATAATTTCTAATTCAGCGCCTTCTATTGATTTTCCTTCTTTATTTTTCTTATCAAACTTAGTCTCAGTTTTTTTATTAGAAAATTCTACTTGAGTTGCCTCAACTCCCTTTTCTATTGTTATTGTCTTACAAGGAATTTTACTTTCGTCAAATTCATAACCTTCTGGAGCTTTAATTTCACAAATTAAATATTTACCTTCAGTAAGGTCAAGAGTATACCATCCATCTTTATCTGTATCTTTACCTGTAGTCCATGTTTTAATTGCTGCTACGTTTGCAATCACATCTTTTCCAAATTGTAGTAAATTACCCCAAATGGAAGTACCGGCATCAATTGAAATGCTAGTAAGCGGTTTGATTGACATAACTGCACCATCAAGAGTTTCACCAGTTGCAACATCAATTTTTCTTACCTTATACTTAGTTTTGTCCTTTAAAGCATTGTTAAATGTAAAAGTAGCAGTTTGTCCAGCATTAATAGTTTGAGTCTTAGGCTCAAGTTTAATGTATTCGCTTGGAATATTTAATTCTTCTACTGTATAAGTACCAGCTTCAATATTAGTTAAATTTATTTCACCTTTATCATCTGTAGCTATAGTCTCATCATACTTATTACTACATTTAGGACAAGTAATTCTAAATTTAATTCCTTTTACCCTTCCATTATTAGAAGAATCTGTTTTTTTAATTTTTAATCCAGTAACAGTTGTACCTATATTAAGTTCAGATTCAACATTATCAATATCAGGAACGCCAATGATAGCCTTTTGAATTTTTGAATTAGTTGACTCAATTACACTACCCTTAGTAATTATATTATTTTTCTTAACTAAAGTAACTTTACCAGAAACAGCTTTATCAGAAGATATCTTTAAAGTTGAACCAGATTTAGTACAAGTCGCTTTTTGGCAGATACCAGTCTTTTGAATTTCCATTTTTTGTAAAACATTTCTACTATCATTTAATGTAAGTTCATATTTTTTTGTTGAAGCGTTATATTCTAATTGATAATTGCCTCCATCAAAACTAGGTTTAGCATCATGAACTTTAGCATTGTCAATAATTGTGTTATAAGCCTTTTTTATACCAGAGAAATTAATATCCTTATTAGTAGCGCCTATCCACATATTATATAAAGTTCTATTACCAGGTACATATTCAGTAAGAGTAGTTCTATAACCCTGTTGAATTTCCCAGATAAGAACTTGAGTAGCAATGTAGCCTTCATAATTAGAACTAAATGCCAAGTAATTATTTGGATATCCATATAATAAAACTAAAGAAATAAGTTTTCTTTGAGATGCAGATAACTTTGTCCAAAAATTACTACTATTTGGTGCAAGCACATTTCTTGTATCCTTTGTTTGTCCATTTGGTCCCTTATATTCTAAGAAAAGAGGCACAGATGGATCTAGACAAAATGCACAATATTTTCTATCACTTCTACATTTACCACCAGCATTAATAAATACCAAATAGTTTTTTCCTTTTTTCAAAGTTCCATTTTTTATAGAAACATCGTTTTTAGGTTGTAAAGCTATTTGATAAGCATCTGGCTTACTTCCTCCCTTAAAATAATCGTAAGAAACTTCTACTGTTTTAGTAGCAGCATTCTTACCTATACCTTCAATTAAATTTTTCCCTACACTAGAGAAATTAAACAACAAACCTGTTAATAATATAACAAGCATTAATCCGATGGCTCCTACGAACCACCACTTCTTTTCTTTTATTTGTTCCATATTCTCACTCCTATTATCTAAAGTATACAACATTAGAAAATAAATTTCAATATAGATTTACAATTTATACAAAAGAAAAATTCTAACCCTATGTTAGAACTTTCCATATAATATATTTGATTTTTTCTTTTGCTTATTATTATCAACTCTTAGTACATCAAAATAATTAGTACAAAAAACCCCTAAACCAAGAAAACTATCAGGAGAAGATGGACCAGTAATAAGCTTATATCCTTTATCCACATATTTTCTATAATATCTATAGTCATCACTATATGGATCATTAAGCACATCAAAACTAATAACATTGCCCATAAAAGCACCCACATTTCTAACTACATAACAATCAAATTCATAATCAGGCACAAACCCATATTGCTTCATAAAAATATTATAATCATCCATCTCATCATCACTTAATGGAATATTTTTAAGACCATTATCATCTTTTATTAATTTTTCACCATAAGTACAAGATAAAAAGCCATCATGCTTCATATAATAATTCCTCTCTTTTTCAAGATTATTATACACAAATTACCATTATTTACAATATAAAATAATAACACACCTTAAACAAGTATTTGTAAAAAATGCATATAATTAATTGGTGATCGCATGAACTTTGCATTTTTAGTAAGTTTTTTAGCTAGTATTTCTACGCTTTTAGGAGCTGCTGTATTATTCATTGAATATAAAGATAAAAATAAACTAATAAGTAAATCACTATCTTTTGCATCAGGAGTAATGATAGCAGTTAGCGTATTGGATTTAATTCCATCCTCAGTAATAGGTCTTAGTAAAAATTTTTATATATTTCCATCAACCCTACTTACACTATCATTTATGGCTATTGGAGTAATTGTATCATTACTTATAAATAAATATCTACCATCAGATTTTGAAAAAGCAAAAGATAGTAAATTATACAAAATAGGAATATTTTCAATGTTAGCAATAATTCTACATAATATTCCTGAAGGAATAGCAACGTTTCTAACAACAAACGCTAATGCAAAATTAGGCATTACGCTAGCAATAGCCATTGCACTTCATAATATTCCGGAGGGAATAAGTATTTCAGTACCTTTATATTTTGGAACTGGTAGTAAAACAAAAGCAATACTATATACTTTTATATCAGGAATTTCAGAATTTTTTGGTTCAATCCTTGCATACTTATTCTTAAAAAATATAGCACCCGATATATTTATAAATCTTCTATATGCACTAATAGCGGGAATAATGATAAGCCTATCAATTGAAGAACTAATTCCTAATGCAAATAAATATTCAAAAAAAGCTGTTGTGATTAAGTATATTTTAATCGGAATAATATTTATGGGAATTGTACATTTTATTACATAGAAAAAAGGCTATCACTAGCCTTTTATTTTTATTGTCCTAGACAATGTTTTAGAATGTCCCTCATAAGTTATAGTATATGTAATTGTATAAGTACCTTCTACCGAACTATCAACTTCATCAACTTCATTACCAGATGGATCAATGATTTTAACTTCAATTGAAGCAGCAGATGTAATATCTTCTTTATTTAAGTAAGCTATAACATCATCAATAGAAGGAACCTTATCAAATGAAGATAATGTATCACCAACTTTATATGATGAATTTTTATGTTTTAAAACAGCACTAAATTCATTTGTATCTTTTATTTTATATGTATATGTTACTCCAGGGCTTTCATTATCGCTATAATTCTTATAAGAAGTAACGACTTTATAAGTTCCCTCAGGATCACTTACATTTAATATTGTATAAGTAGGATCAGTAGTAAATGTTAAATAGTTATTATCTTTATATATCTTATATCCAAGAGGACCGTACTCATCATTCTTTTCATCTTTTGATGAAGATTTAGACCAAGTAAGTGTTAAACTTAATGCACTTGCATTGTATTCAGCTTTTAAATTTGTAGCATTAGCAAGTTTATTATATTTAACGGACTTTTCAGTTGGCTCAGTACCCTTTTTAAAGTATTCATATACAACTTGTGAAGAAGGAGTAGAATCACTAGCAAGTACTGCTGGATTACTTCCCTTTTCAATTCCAACTTTTACAACACTATTTGGAACTTCAAATTTAGTTCCTTTTTCCATTATCTTACTTGCAACTGCCCTAAATAACAATCCCCTATATTTACCAGCACTATTTACACTTAAGTACTGTGTTTTTGTTGGCTCATCACAACCATACCATAAACCAATAGAAACATCTGAATTATATCCAATTAACCATGAATCAGGAATTGCTGAACTAGGTAATCCTTTTTTTCTAGAAACCTCTTCAGGATAGTTAGTAGTACCAGTTTTAGCAGCAATACTATAACCATTCATTCTAGCACCATTACTTAAACCACTTTGAACAGCAGTTACTAACACATCAGTAATCATAAACGCAGTCGAATCACTTATAATTCTTTTGCCCTCTGATTTATATTCTATTACTTCTCCAGAATCTCTATATACAATTTTATTAACTGTATAAGGTTCATAATAATAACCACCATTTGCAAATACAGCATAAGCAGCAGCCATAGTAAGTGGATTAGATCCATTAAATGAACCTATCGAATGTGCTTCATGGAAATAACTTTCAGTTTTAATACCAAAGCTTTCAACAAACTTTTGATATTTTTCAACTCCTATTTCCTTACTTACCGCTTGGAATGCTTTTAAAGCAGGAATATTTCTAGATTGTGCAAGTGCAGTTCTAAGAGTTATATTTCCCATATATCCACGGTCAGAGTTTCTTATCTCTTGACCACTTGAATAAGTATATTTTGTATCACTAAATATTTGATAAGTTGACCAGTTTAAGAATTCCATACCAGGTGCATAATCTATTACCGGTTTAGCAGTAGAACCAATTTGTCTATTTATATCAGTTGCAAAGTTATATGAATCAATAACATCTCTATTACGTCCACTACCTAATGCTATTATTTTACCAGTTTTAACATCAACTGCCGCAACACCAGCTTGAATATAACTATTTTGCCATTTAAATGTTTCTCCACTGAATATCTTATCAACATCAGTTTGTTTTTCTCTATCCATGTTAGTATATATTAACATTGGTGTATTATAAGGATTAACTTTATATTTCTTTTGAATTTCTCTTACAACAGTATCAATATATCCTTGGAATTCTGAAGTATCACCTTTATTTCCAACAAGTAAACTTTGTACTGGAATTGAATCAGCCATATCTCTTTCTTCTTTTGTAATATAACCATGTTTATACATAAGATTTAATACTGTTCTTCTTCTTGTAGTTGCAGCTTTTGGATTAATATAAGGATTATAAGAAGTAGGAGCTTTAAACAAGCCAACTATTAGTGAAGCCTCAGCCAAATTAAGTTCTGATGCACTTTTTCCAAAATAAGTCTTTGCCGCTTGTTCAACACCATAAGCATTACTTCCTAAGAAATGGTTATTAGCATAAAACTCTATTATTTCTTGTTTAGTATAATTCTTCTCAAGTTTAAATACAGCTAAATATATATCAGTAAATTTTCTTTTTATTCCTTCAAAACCTCTTGCTTCTTTAGAAGTAAAACTATTTTTTATAACCTGCATAGATAAAGTTGAAGCTCCACCAGCATTAGCACTTTTTCCAAGTAACTTGTAAACAACTTGACCAACTGAAGCTTTAAAGAAACGAGCAGCATCAAATCCATTATGTTGGAAAAATCTAGAGTCTTCAGTAGCAATTATTGCATCTATTAATACTTCACTCATTTCATCATAAGTGATATTCTCTCTTTTCGCAGTTCCAAGTTCAGTAATAAGTTCATTCTTAGAATCATATACAAGTGTTGATTCCGAATGAACCAATTTTTTAGTATCAAATTCAGGCGCTGTCTTAACTACATATGCAAAGAATAAAAGTATACATACAACCGCAAATATACAAAGTGATAAGAAAATAATCACTATAATATTAAGAACTTTTTTTCTTTTACCATTTTTAGTCAATTTATTAACTAGTTTTGATGCAAGTAGTATAAATGCAACACCAAATATTAATAAGAAAGTAAAAAATCCTCCCATAAATATTAAACTTAGAATTACTCCTATAATTCCAACAATCCCCCATTTAACTCTAGGATCATCAAAAGAAAGATTTGGTTTTTTTAATTTATAACTTTTTTTAGTTCTTTTAGATGTACTAGTAGATTGTTTTATATTTGTCATTTAGACACCTCCAATAAATGATCTATTACTTTAATATAATCTAGTCTTGGCATATACCCATACTCTAGTATATAGGCATTTGCTTCAAAATAAGACAAAGGAATGGATTTTCTATCAAAATTATCAATAAAATTTATAAAATCTTCCGCAGTAAGTAAAAAGTTTTTATTTAACTTAGTAAATCTTACTATAAGAAAGCATATTCCACCATTTGCGCTTATATTTCTTATATGTTTAATTTGGTGTTTATGAATATTTGCAAGTGGAAATGATGTTAAATTATTAGTCTCTTTTGCTTCAAAATCTATATAATGTCCTTTATATAACCCATTATAATCAGTTGTAGATGGTTCCTTAAAATATGCTTCTTTAATTACTGCACTACTTCTGCTTGGGTAATCAACCTTAGTAATTTGAATTGGTGTAGGTTTTTTATATATAAATGCAACACCCCTATCCACATAATATGAATTACTAATATTTAAGTCTTCTTCTAAAGACATTCCCCTATTTCCATAGGATATATCTTTAATAGCATTAGACATTTTCACTCCACCCGGATATTTCATCTGATCACCTATTCTAAATTATACTACATTTTTATAAATTTTACTATAGAAAAATATCTAGTTTTGTCGAATAAGACAAAATATAAAAAATATATGATAATATCTAATAGGTGATTATTTTGAAAACAGAAAATATAATAGAAGTATTAAATAAAATGATTGATGAAGTTAAAGGTATTAAAACACAAACACGTTATAATATAATAATTAAGCGAATAAAATAAAAAGAGAATTATCTTCTCTTTAAAGTATCCTTGCGACATATATCTTTTAATTTACAATTATCGCAAGATGGCTTAACAGCTTTACAATAATATCTTCCAAAAAGTATAAACTGATGATGAGTCCTAATCCACCTATCTTTAGGAACTTTTTTCATTAGTTTTTTTTCAACCTGTATAACGTCATCTTTTGCACTCGCTAATCCTAGTCTTTTACTAACTCTTTCAACATGAGTATCAACAGCAAAAGTAGGAATATTATATAAAACACCTAAAACAACATTAGCACTTTTATGACCAACACCAGGTATAACTTCAAGCTCTTCATGAGTTCTAGGAACTACGCCATCATATTTTTCTAAAAGAGTTTTAGCAATTTCTTTAACAAACACAGCCTTTTTATTAAATGTACCAATACTTTTAATTATTTCTTTTATAGAAGAAATATCAGCTTTGTTTATATCTTCCAAAGTAGGATATTTAGTAAATAATACTTTAGTTACTTCATTCACCCTTTTGTCAGTAGTTTGTGCACTAAGTACTACTGCGATTAATAATTCGTAGTCACAATTGAAATTAAGTTCACATTTAGGATTTGGAATTAACGCATCAAGATAATCAAATATTTCCTGCATTATTCATCATCCTCAAGCCAATTATATTCAAATACTTCCATTTTTTCTGGCTTTTCTTTTTTAAACCTTTGCCTATTTTCTTCAACATCATGTTTATTTTTTATACCTTTTTTCTGCCACTCATATAATATTTTATCTATATATCTAAGATTAGTAACACCATTAAATATTGCTTCTTTAACAGCTTCTTCAATAAGCTCATTACTTATATTATTTTCAGTCCAAGCTTTTATTATTTCATATTCCATTGGACTTAGTACTCTACCAAACTCTCTTTCTATAAGTTCAAATATAGTTTTACTATTATTATCCGTATCATTACTATTAGAATCCATAAGAAGTAACGAAAGCTTTTCATAAAAATATTCTAAAGAAATATATTCTTCACTTATACCTTTATCATTTTTAATAATACAAAAATTAATTAATTTATTATTACTAAGTTTATCTACATACGAAAGAACCTTCTCTAAGGTTGTTCCAAATTCTTCACTAATTTTGTGAGCATCAAATATAATCTTATCCCCAGAATTATATAAATACATCAAAAACATAAAAGTTTCTAAATCTATATTTAACTGTGGATAAAGTTTATATATATAAATAGGTATAATTATGTTTTTTTCTTTTAATAAGTTAATCATTTTGTCTTTTTTCATAATTTCCCCCTATAGTTATTTATTATATAAGACTCTATATTTTTACTATCATTAACAAGCAAGCCATCTATAATCTTATTTTCTAAATCAATATATATTTTATTTAGATATTTTCCAGGAGGCATAGATAATATCTCCATTATCTTTTTAGCACTAATATTAATATCACCCTTAGCCTTTATAGGAAGACTATTATAAACATTAACAACCACGCTCTCATCTAAACCTTTATTAATAGCCGCAACCCTATTCACATATGGTCCATATTTATAAAGAACTCTCCTATCATAATTATCAAGAGGCGCAACTTCTTTAATTTTATCCATTAATTCCTTCTCAGCTTTAGTAAAAGGATAATTAGGACTAACATTTAATGAAGACCATATCCCAACTAAATCTGTAGATAATTTGATTTCATCAATATTATATATCTCAAGTGATGAGTCAAGTCCTAATCTTTTAATAAGTTCAATACCATGTTTAGCATTAGGACTCATAAATATTTTATCAAGTTCATCTTTTTTTCTATTATAAGATATATTAGATAAATATTTCTTTGTTTTTATAATAGCATCATAAACTTCAGGAGTAAGATTAAAATTAAGAATGGTAGCAAATCTAACAGCTCTTAAAATTCTAAGTGCATCTTCACTAAATTTTTCAACGCTATCTCCAACTGTCCTTATAAGTTTATTATCAATATCAACTCTACCATTAAGTAAATCTATTATATTTTTATTACTATCCATACATAAAGTATTTATAGTAAAATCTCTTCTTTTTAAATCTTCTAATAAATCATCTATATATTCTATTTCAATAGGTTTCCTATTATTATAATAAGTTAATTCTCTTCTAAAAGTAGTAATTTCAAATCTTACTTTTTTTAAAACAACAGTAATAGAACCATAAGCTTCTTTAGCAATACTTGAATTAGGAAAAATCTCTCTTAGTTGCTTTGGTGTTGCATTAGTAGCGATATCTACATCAGCTGAATTTCTACCCATAATATAATCTCTTACAAATCCACCAACTATATAAGCACTAAATCCACTTTTTTCTATTTTTTTAAGTAACTTTAAGGCAATCTCTAGCATGTCATTCCTCCAACTACATTATAACACAAAACCCACATAATATAAACATTTAGGCAAAAGAAAACAGAACATTAAGTTCTGTTTATATTAGTTAACTGATTCTTTTAAAGCTGTTCCTGCTTTGAAAGTAACTGCTTTTCTAGCTGGGATTGCAACTGGAGCACCAGTTTGTGGGTTACGTCCATTACGTTCTTTTCTTTGAGAAACTGCAAAAGTTCCAAATCCAGCAACAGGTACTTTGTTTCCTGCTTTTAATGCTTCAGTGATTGTTGCAAATGTTGCATCAATTGCACGAGTTGCATCAGCTTTAGTTAATCCAGATGCAGCTGCTACTGCTTCTACTAATTCAGATTTTTTCATTATTATTACCTCCATAATATTATATTAAGCACATTATGCTTACATATACAGAATAGCATGAAACACTATCAAAATCAAGCAATTTACACAAAATTTACGAAATTAAAAAAAAGATGTCTTATTTGACATCTATATAACAATTGCAATTAAATTGTTAGAACCTTTATTAACTATTTTAGATAAAGTCTGTGCAAGTTTAAATCTTATATTCTCAGGCATCAAACTTATCTTAGACTGAATACCTTCTTGTACTATAACATCTAAACTTCTTCCAAAGATTTCACTCTTCCAAATATTCTGAGGTGCAACTTCATAGTCACGCATTAGATAATTAATAAGTTCTTTACTTTGAAGTTCACTACCTATAATAGGTTCAAATGTACTGTTAACATCAACCCTAATCATATGAATTGAAGGAGCTACTGCTTTTAATTTAACCCCATATCTAGAACCCTGTTTAATTATTTCAGGAGTATCAAGTTTCATATCTGCAAGAGTTGGAGAAGCAACCCCGTATCCAGTTTGTTTAGCCATTTTAAGTGCGTATTTAATTTGATCATATTCAACTTTTGCTTCATTATATTCTTGAAATAAAGATAATAATTCGGCTTTATTTTTTACATCTATTTTAATAATATCTGTTAGAACATTATTATACAATTCGCTAGGTGCATCAAGTGTGATGGTAACTTCTCCAGTAGAAGGATCAACATTAGATAAATATGCTTTTTCTATATATTCATTATCTAAGAAATGACTAGTAATATTATCAATATCCCTTAATTTATCTACTTCAACTACACTTTCTTTTATAGACTCTATATATTTTTTCTTTACTTCATGTTTAGAATTAAGTATTGCGATCCATTCAGGCATATCAACTTTAACTTCAACAATAGGAAATTCATATAACGCTTCTCTCAATATATTAGTTATATCCTTATCAGTCATAGTCTCAACACTTATCGGAAGAACAGGAACTCCATATTCATCCTTCAAAGATTGTGCAAGACGTTCTGTATCAGGTAATGTAGGATGTGTGGTATTTAAAACGACTATAAATGGTTTCCCAATTTCTTTTAATTCAGTTATAACTCTATTTTCAGCATCAAGATAATCACTTCTATCAAATTCCCCAATAGAGCCATCAGTAGTCATAACAATACCAATAGTTGAATGATCCTTAATAACCTTCTCGGTACCAACTTCAGCTGCTTCAACAAAAGGAATCTCTTCATCATACCAGTATGACCTGTTTTTGTGATACCTAATTTTATTTTTAAAAATTGCTTGGAAGCAACTCGTATTTTTACCTATATTAATACTTCACTTTTTTTAATTCTATAATGAATTTCTAGTTTTTTATCTTTCGTTACATATATTTTATCTATTAATCTATTCATGATTTCTCTTGTTGGATTTTTCATATCTAGAAAACTTTTAATAATATCTAAATATTCTACATAACAAGAAGAATCATCATTAATACTAGATATTTCATTTTGTAATTGTTCTAGTTTATCTTTTGCAGTTTTAATATCTTCTTCAGTAGCATTAAATAATCTTTGATAAGTTTCTACACTTATAACATTATTAAATTTATCATCATATAAAGAGTCTTGTTTTCTTTTTAAATCATTTATTGTATGATTTAATTCTTCTATCTTTTTTAGTTTATCTGCTTTTGGATCAACATATTGGCTTTTAATAATATTTTCAAATTCTTCTTTATCATTAATATATTGATTAGCCATAGTACTTAACTTGTCATAGACTGTGTTTTCTAGTTTTGTATAGTTAATATAGTGAGAAAAGCATATATCATACTTACTAAACTTACGATAGTTATTACAATTCATTGTGACTCTATCTCTTTTCTTATCATAACTAATACTCATTCTAGCACCACAATCTTTACAAAATACTAAATCAGATAAAACATAATCAACATTTCTTCGTTCAGGATTATAATTATTTGATGAATCTTTAATAGATTGTGCGATTTCAAATGTTTTCCTATCTACAAGTGGTTCGTGTGCATTTTCTTTAATACACCATTCACTTTCAGGAACACTTTTTCTTTTCTTAATCTTATAATTCACTTTTTGAAATCTGTGTTGAATTAAATCTCCAATATAAACTCTATTTTTGATGATATTACTGACAGATGTGTGTTTCCATATTTCAGGATGGTCAAATCTATTTAATTTTGAATCAGAGTATTTATACATAACTGGTGTAGGTAATTCTTCTCTTGTTAGTATTTCAGCAATTTGTGAGCTACCATAACCTGCAACATATAAATCAAAAATTCTTTTTACTACAGGAGCAGTTTCTGGATCAGGTACTAGTTTGTGTTTGTCTAAAGGATCTCTCATATAACCATAAGGTGCAGAACTTCCACAAAACTTTCCATCTTTTTTCATTTGAAGTAAGTTTGAACGAACTTTTTTAGAAATATCTTTTGCATACATATCATTCATACTTAATCTAAATGGCATCATATCAGAGCCACTTGTTTCAAAAAAAGTATCTATATCATCGTTTACGGCAACATATCTAACATCGTTTTCTGGGAAAAATGTTTCAACATAATAACCAGTCATTATATGGTCACGACCTAATCTTGATAAATCTTTAGTAATAACCATGTTTATTTTTCCATTTTCAATGTCATTTAACATTCTCTTAAACTCTGGGCGTTCAAAATTTGTTCCTGTATAACCATCATCTACATAAATATCAACTGCAACTAATCCTTGTGCTTTTAAATAACCAATTAATAAACTTCTTTGATTAGTGACACTTTCTGATTCCATATCATCACCATCTTCACGAGATAGTCTTATATAAATGGCTATTTTAAAAATCGTATTGTCTATTGCATATCTACTATACATTTTTTATCTCCTTTCAGTAGACAACACATTCACTTTATTAGTTGAATTAATTATACTATTTTTTGCGTCCGATTTAAATACTTTTGATGAATTTTTATAAGCCATATAATATTTATATATACAACTTTTTAAGACTTCTTTTAAATCACAACCATTACTATCATAAAATTCTAGTGTTTCATACATGATTATTCCTCCACAATGAATTTTATGTGTAATAGTTTATAAAAATTACTATTCTTCATAAATTATCACACCTTTCTATTGATATTCTTTTAGCATATCTTCCATTTCTTTAAGTTCTTCTTCAGTGGGTGGAATTGCTTCACATCTTTTTCCATCCCAAACTTCAACACCGTCTGAATCAAGTCTTATATGAGGACCTTTTCTTCCGTTCATCATTTCATCTTTATTGTCTGATATATCAGTCACAGTAATAAAACTTTGTATTCTTTCATTTGTAATATAAGAATTAAGATAACCTTTAACAAAAACTCTTGTTCCTTTAACAAAAAAATCTTTATATATTTCATAAAGATTTCGGTTAATATTAAAACTAGCATAAACTTTCCTTTTATCATATTTAAGAGTGGTTAAACCAAACTTAATATAATCTTTATTATTATCTGTCACATTATTAATAGTTCCAGATATTATAATTTCGTTTAAATCAATTTCCATTTTTATAACTTCCTTTCTTTTTAATCTTTTTAAAGATTTAAATTATTAAAATAATTTTAAATTTATATTATCTATTAATATTATTTATTATATTATTTATTCTGTTAGAAGATACTTGCTATACTCACTAGCAGTATCTTGCTATTACATCTAGCAGAAATCTGCTAAATAGATTCTTCTTATATTAGGTTCATTTTCAACTCTAATATATTTTTTTGTTCTTAATGATGTTATGCAACTAGTAATCGTTCTTTTAGATACTTTTAAAAGATTACTTAAATACTTATTACTTGCATAACAAAATCCCTCTTGCATAGATAGGGTATTAATTAAACCCATTAATAGTTTAGTAGTAGAAGATAGTTCTTCATCTAATAAAACTATTGTAGGCACCTCTATATGCTTTAATTTAGTAATATCGCTATTATTCATATTATCAATCTCCTTTCCTTTAAATTTAGGCAATAAAAAAACTTGTAAACACTACTTACAAGTCATACTAATAATGACAATAAAATCCCTGTGTGAGATAAATCTCACTAAATAGGTTGCTTGAAGTAAAACATACATAACATATTTCAATCCCTTTTATTCTTTTATTTCGTTCTTTGAAATATGTTTTACTTCAAACTAGTTCATCTTATATTTCTATAAGATAGGTTCTAATATAAATCTACGAACATTTACTGAACCTTTATTTGTTAGTGATTTAATCTTTTCTAACAAATCTCGTATGTGTATAATCCTCGGTCGTATTCATTGAACCTTATATATTTGTTATCTTCTAATATTTTTAGGTTCTTCTTGAATCCAACATTTGTTATACTCAATTTCTTTTGAACTCTCCCGATACTTATACTTGTGAATTCACATCTTTGGGATTGTTCCGCACAGAGTATTTTGTATATCAGCTTCGTTTCAAACTTGATATTTTTATCTCTCCATACTCTTGGATCAATTAATTCTAGTTGTTTTTTTAATCTCATACATTTGATTTCCTCCTTTCTTTTTCTATGTTACCCATTTAATTTAAAAGTGGGTTCATTTGGAAACATATTTAATATATCATGCTAATTACTATATTGTCAACACTTTTTTACCCATTTATTGAAATTATGTTGACTTTTTTACCCACTAGGTGTATTATTATGGTGTGAGGTGAATTTCTATGCTAGAAAAAAATATCGGCGAAGTTATTGCTGAAGCTAGAGAAAAGAAAGGTTTATCGCAAAGACAACTTGCGAAACTTGCAAAGATTAATAACTCTGAACTTTCTAAAATAGAATCAGGTATAAGAAAAGATCCTAGTCCTAAAATATTAAGAAAGATAAGTAATATAATAGATGTTAATTATAGTGACTTAATGTATATGATAGGTTTAGGATTAGAAGTGACACAACTTAATTATTTTGTTAAGAGTCATTATGCTAGTTTAAATCTAGAACAATTAGATACTGCTGAAATAAATGTTTTAGGAAGTATAGAAAATTCTGAAAGTATAGTTTCTACATGTAAAAAAGAATTAGAAAAAGATGATTTACCAGAAGAACAAAAAGAGTTATTAATACATACTATCGAAGATCATACATATCAAATTAATTCATCAAAAGAAATAATCAAACTTATTCAAAGTTTAAAAGTAAAGGAGAGAAATAAAAATGCTAAAAAGTAATATAATTAAAAAATTATTAGTAGTAGTGAATTTTATTGTAGGATTATTTTTAATACTAACTATCATATTTAATAATAAACTTACTTATTCTTTATATTGGATTTTAATTCCTATTTTAATATTTTTAATTGTAATGTTTATATATGAGGTAGATAAAGGGTTAATTGAAATAAATCAAAACGAGGGCAAGTCAATTAGAAGATCATATAATGATATAACAGTTGTATCTACTGTATTCTATGGATTAATATATTTAGGAATAGAGTTTATTGATATGATAAATAGTGATGTTAGAAATAATATTTATTTAGTATGTGGTTTCTTTGCAATTACACTTTTATATGAATTATTTGTATTCATGGCAATTAAGAGTGCTAAAAAAGAAACATCGGAATTACTAAATAAGAAAAAATAAATTTATGAAGTAAATTTATAATCCTTACTTTTGCATAGCAAAAGAAAAAAATAACCTTTTACCCTTTCGTTAGATTAGGTATTAGGTTATTTTTATTTAAAGAATACGTGGCACGTTTTGTTGCTTTAGCAATGAAAGTGGCGATAGTATTCTTTCTTTTTTATGTAGTCGCAAGACAAAATAAAAAAGAGCAACATTCACTTACGATAGTTTGTGAAATGTTGCTTATTGGGTTTCAAAAGGGTGTCCCTTTGCACACTATTCCTAGTTGGCAAAATGCCGACTTGGTAGTGTGTTACTATCTTGTCTTAAAGATAGTCTTTCACGAAAATCCATTAGTTATGTAATTTCTTTTGGATTTTCGTTTTCAATAGGTTTTGATTTTTATATTTAATTTGTTCAGAATATCTTAATATTACGATTTAATCGATAAATTGTAATTTGTATTAATGATGATGGTGATGATGAGTATAACCTGAATTATTTGTTTTTATATCACACACTTTTTCATTACACTTATCCTCATTATTCTCTAGTTCTATTGTACTATGAATAACACCATGTTCTAACATTTCTTCTCTTATTTGTTCTTTTAATGTCTTTAGGTCTTTCCTATCAGTTACTATATGCATTGTTGCATAATTTGTATTTCCATCAATACTCCAAATATGAATATGATGAACATCTATTACCCCTTTTATTTCACTAATATGATGATTTATTTCTTCTATCGATATGTTCTTAGGTGTTTTTTCTAAAAATAAATCTAATATTTCTTTTAAATTTTTAAATGAATTTACCAGTATAAAAAGCGCTACACCTATAGACATAATTGAATCAATTATTCTTATATCAGTAAATTTCATTAGAATAGCTCCTACTAAAACAACAATCCAACCAAGTACATCTTCTAGCATATGTAGATTTACTGCTCTTTGATTTATAGAATCTCCATCTTTAGTAAAATAAGCTGCAAAAAGATTTATAATTACTCCGAATACTGCAAAGATTATCATTCCATTATAGTTTATTTCTTCTGGATTTATTATTCTATTAACTCCACCTATTATAACAAAAATAGAACCTATTGTTAAAATAATTGTTGTTATTAAAGCACCTAAAATCGAATATCTAACATATCCATAAGTATATTTTTCATTAGGTTTTTTCTTGCTTATTTTCTCTAATGCTAAAGATATTCCAATACTTAATGCATCTCCAAAATCGTGTATAGCATCTGACATTATTGATATACTATTTGTGAAAAATCCTCCTAATAATTCATATATAGAAAAACCAATATTTAAAATAAACGCAATTAAAATATTTTTTTCTGACTTCATATAAATTCTCTCCTTTAATTATTAAATCTCTTAAATAAACTTATCAGTTCATCAATCACTTCAAAATTTCCCTTTTCCAAATCATAAGCCACACATTTATATAAATGATTTTCTAATATAAAATTAGCTAAACTTTTTGCTGATTTTTCAACTGCAACAGTTTGAATTAACACATCATTACATTCACAATTATTGTATATCATTTTTTCAATACCTGAAATTTGTCCTTTAATACGATTTAATCTATTTAAAATCAACTTTTTTTCCTCATCGCTTCTTATGATTTTATTATCTTTCATCATTCCACCTCCATACTTATTATATACCCTTGTAGGTATATTTGTGAATAGGGGGGTATATTAAAAGAGCAAAGAAATCTTTGCTCTACAAATTACTATTTATCTGTCTGTTTAATTATATCATACTTTTTACATATTTTTTTATTAATATACTAATCATAAGATTACTATTTTACTAACATTTTATTTTATATAATATATCATTATATATCAGAATATAATTTCTCAATTAAATCATATTCTTCTCCTAATTGAGCATATAATTCAGATATTTTATTTTCATATTCTTCTTTCTTATTGTTATATTCAATAAGTTTCTTTTTTTGAAAGAAGAAAGGTTTATTATCTTCTAAGTGGTCAATTAATGTTTGATAAGACTTTATTCTATTATCTATCATTCTTATATTTATATTTGAATCTTCAATAGCATATCTAATATTTAGTTTTAATAATGATTTAAATAACTCATTATCATCATTTTTCTTTTTAGTCATAATGCACCTCCAATACTTAAATATTTATTACAATTTAATTATATCACTTTTTTAACGAATAATCTTCGGTTTTGTAGTTAAAACTAATTTTAATGGGACAATAGTATCGGTGATAGTTATGTTTGATAATAATTTACGATATGCTAGAGAAGAATTAGAAATGACACAATCTGAACTGGGTTATATATTTGGTGTATCTGATTCAGCAGTTAGATCATGGGAAACTGCTCACGATTCAATACCTTTACCTAAACTAATTAAATTTTGTGATATGTATGATTTCTCATTAGATTTTATATGTGGTTTAATTAGAAAGAATATTACTTATGGTCATTTTAAAACTGACAAAGTTAAAATTAGTAAAAAATTAAAAGAGTTAAGAAAAAGTTTAAATCTATCTCAACAAAAATTATCTGATGATTGCAAAATATCTCAAACAACATATAGTGGTTATGAAACAGGTCATTATCTAATTAATACAACTAATCTTTATTATATTTGTAAAACTTATAATGTTTCTATGGATTGGATTGTTGGAAGAACTAATAATCAAAAAATAGGCAAATAAAAAAAGCGAGAGTATGCTAAAAAAATAACATATTCTCGCTTTTATAATACATTTAGTGAATAACAATAATCATATACATTTAATTTTTGGTTAATTATAGTATTTATTTCTTCATCATTAAAATCATATTGAAAGATATTAAATAATAATTCTACTAAAAAATTTTGCTTTTCTAATAATGATAATTCCATATATTTTGCTGAAATAAATAATAGGTTCTTATATTTAGCAAAGTTAGTTATTACATTTTTAGATTCAGGATCTAGTATTAATAATACATTTTTTAGAAGTTTAATGAAGTTATTAATATCATAAATAGGTGTAAACCCTATATCTTCAAGTAGGTGTATTGCCAATCTAACCTTATCAATTCCTTTTAAATCATCAAACATATTAACTAAATCAATAACTTTCTCGGTATTATCATCTAATAACATAAATATTCTCCTTTCAAATACGCCATTTAAGGCACTTTATTTAAAGAACAGATAAGATAAAACTCAACTATAAGCATTTAAATAGGGTATAATTTCAAATTTCTGTTTTTCTATTTATCACTCTAACAATCAAAAAAATCAAGAGTATTTTTTAAATTTATCTACTTAAATCAAAATCATCTTTATCGTATTCTTCTTCATCATAATCTCTAACTCTTTCTTTATAATAATCTGGTGCTTCAACATAATCAAATAATTCATCTTGTTTAGTTGTTCCTTTAGATATTCTTACAACATCTCCCATATCAAACTCACTATTATCATAACAATCTTTAACAACATCAGCAGTTTCATCTTTAGTATAATCATTACCTCGTTGTAATAATTTTCTTAAAAATTTCTTTAATAGTTGAAATAGTTCACTTAATCTATAAATTAAACTTCTATTTTCTTGTTCTAGGTTTTGATTTTCATATTCTAGTTTACTTATTTCTTTCCTATATTTTTGATTTTCTTTTTCTAGTGATTTATAACTATTAGCATAACTATCAACTTTATTAAATATTGTTTGTAGTTTAGGTTGCAATTCCATTACTTTTTTAGATTCATTAATAACATTATTCATACTATCAAAAGTTTCTTTTTCTAAAATAACATGTTTATTATCAAAAGGAATCTTTTTATTTGTTTTCATTTGTTCTTCAAACTCACTCATCGCTTTATCTAATCTATCACTTTTAGCATTTAATTCGTGATTTAATTTTTTAGTAAGTTGTTTATATTCTTTTATTTTAATGTGTTTATTATCACTACCTTTAATACCTCGTTCTAGATCATAACCTTTTTCAGTTAGACTTTTATGATACATATCTTGTAATTGTGATAGGTGTATTTTATCTCTAATATATTGTTTTTTAGATATGGTATATCTTTCAGTATTAGTTCTCTTATCCAATTTCTTAACAAGTGGAACAACAACACAATGAACATGAGGTGTTAATTCATCTAAATGGACAGTTGCATGTAAAATTTGTTCTTTTTTATAACCTAAATCTTTATAAACAAATTCCATACAAGTATCTGCCCATTCTTTTATTTGCTCTCTAGACATACCATCAAAGAAAGTATGAGTAGCAGTAAAAATTAATTCATCAGCAACACAATTTTTGGAACTATTTAACATTTCATGGTATCTTTTCTTTCTATCAGCTCGTTCAGTTTTCATTCTTTCTTCGTGTTCTTTTTTATATTCTTTTGTTAGTTTATCAAAACCTTTAGTATATTTCATATCTAGTGGAACAAGTTCTATATTATTTTTACTTAATTCTATTTTAATATCTTTATTTGATTGATAAGCTTTCTTTTCTCGCTTATTATGTGATCCTATTTGGGCTAAATCAGGTATAGTCATAATAGGTTCACTTCTAAATATTGCATAATTTAATTCCATATATCATTTCTCCTTTCTTTTTAAACAACAAAAAAGATATGTCGTTAAACATACCTTTAATTACATTAATCATCATATCTCTTGTTATAATGACAATAATTTCTTATCTTACATTTCTCGCAGTTAGGGTGTTCTCCACAAATGTTAGCAGATCTTAATAAACAAAATTGTTGGATTATTGATTCTACGATTATCTCATCACAGTTATTTAATTCAGCAATCTTTTTTATAATATTTAATACTTGTTGTTCAGTAGCATTAGCATTTTCAACAATTCCTAGTCTATGACTACCAAATAATCTTTCTAATTGAGAACTCTTTTTGCAAGTATTAACTCCAACTCTTTTTAAATAATCATAAGCAAAAGCTCGTCCAACTTGTATTAATTTATATTTACCACTGTTAAACATATTTGCTATGTCATTAGGTTTTTCTTTACTTACAAACTTATCTAAACTTCCATAATCTTTTTCTATTTGTTCTAATACCATTATATTTTTAGATAATGCTTTCATTTGATAACTAATCATTGGGTTAGTGCAATGAATCTTCCTTAACTTATTAACTAAAACACTTGGTTCAACAACTTTTAAATAATTCTTATTATAATTATGAAATATTTCATCAATAGCATCCATATTTTCCCTAATATTATTATCTCCCCATCTATGATTAGAAAGTAGAGCAATTATTAATGCCTTTAAATGTTCTTCAAAAGAATATTTTTTACCTTTCTTTCTTGATTTAACATTATTAACTAAATCTTTAATATCTCTCATATAATCGTAATTGATTTTTTCCATACTTTCTTTTATAAGAGGGTATATATCTTTTAAATCATTATCATCTAATAAAGTAATATTTTTAACCATTTCATAGTTAGGATTATATATTTCTTCCTTATCAATACAATTCTTTAATACATCTATAACTTCTGCATTAGATAAATACTTTACTTTCTCAATAGGAAATACAACTTTATTTACCTTAACATATTTTATCAGCAAAGGAATTAATTCACTATTTTTAAAAATTTCCTTATTTTCCATAAAAAAATATCTCACTTTCTAAATTTTAGCCTTTAACTAATAAAGTGAAATATTGCCTTTTATCCTTATTTTATAAGGTATTTCTTTATTTTTATATTTGGGTATCACTTATTCAACAACACCCATGGGGTTTTTACCATTCTAGGTCCATTTTCATCTTCAGCACCTTTAGCGTTATTAATGACATATCCAACACAATCAATTAATCTCATACTACAAGTAAAATCATCAATTGTAATCTTAGCTGCACTAGTAGGAACAAATTTAGGCTCAATAGTCATTATAGTCTTACCACCAGAGGATTGAGGTATTTCATCTAATGCTCTTTTTTTCTCATACTCATCTTCAATGTAAGGCACTACTAAATTTTCAATAACTTTTTTTATAAAAGTACTCTTACCAGTTCTAACGCCACCTACTACGCCTAAATATATCTCTCCACCAGTTCTACTAGAAATATTTTTAATAATTTCCATCTTATCCATAAAATCAACTCTCTTCTATATATTTTCAATTAAATATATGACAAATAGTTGAAGCTATTACAAAAAAAAGAAAACAATTAAATGTTTTCCTTTGTCTTATTACCTTTATTATATATTTCTTCTAAATCAGCATGTGATTTTAAGACATATCTATAAGCTTGTGTACTTGTTGTTATTATAAACCAAGATTCACTCTCATGAATTAATTCATAGAACAATATAGGTACTCTTAATTCTTCCTCAATATTAACTAAATCTTCAAAGTCTTTAACTTCTATTATTTTTAATCCCCTTAAGTCAGGTTTAGTTGTAACTTCAGCAATAACATCTCCATATCCTTTAAGGATTCTCTTTTGTTCAACAATATATTGAGATACATTAGTGATTTTAAATAATTTATAGAATGATATAAAGCATATAGGTGCTGATACAAGCATTGCAATAACAGATGCTACTAATAATACATAGTTAATATGTCTTCCACCTTTAATTGTTTCAGTAACATTAGTTGAAACAGGTTCTACTCCAGTAACAGTAATATCAGTTACTGCCTTATTAAGTGGCATAACAAGTGAAATTGTTTTAGTAGCTGGTACTGATTTACTATAATCTTTAATAGTAGTATTAGATCTAATATTAATTAATATAGTAAGTTTAGTATCAGATGCAATACCATATTGCTCTTTAAAACTAGTAGCTAGTGAATCATATTTATTATAATCAAGTTTTAAATTCTCTTTGATTTGGAATCCACTAGATGACGTTTTAGTAAGTGATTTAGGAGCAACTAATTGATAACCCTTACTCCAAAGTTCAGCAGTAACACCATTTAAATCATAATCACTACTTATAACCGCAGATACACTATAACTATAAGTAGTATCACTTAATGCAGTAGTATTAAACATATAATTCAAGTCAACATCGATATAATCAATTATACTTGAAATATACTTTTTATTTTTCTCCATAAAACTACGTTCATAAAACTTATTAGGTTTCAAATAAACTTTATAATCTAAATTAGTATTTGAATTATAATTCATGATAAGCTTTTGTTGATCAGGAGTTTTCCTAAAACAATCAAATATTATCCAAAGAGATATTATAAGAACTAGCAATGATAATGTAGCCCATAAAATTTTTAAAAACTTTTGCACCGAAACTTGCATTTCTTTTTCAATCATCTAAAATCACCCTTTTTTATTCATTACTTCAATAATTCATTAACCCACACTGATGGATAACCAATATATGGTATCATGAAAGATACTGTACCAATCATATCATCCTCGGTTATAACCCATGGGTCATTTGCGTTATTATTATCACCCTTAGTTGTAACTTCAACCTTACCATCATCAGTATGTTTAACACTGACTATTCTATGTACGATTAACCTACCCTCTTTACTATAATATAGTATAGTACCTTTTTTTAATTTTTTCAAATCTTTCTTATCAATTTTTCTCATTATTACAGCATCTCCCCTAGCAAATGTAGGAAGCATACTGTTAGATAACACTGCAATTGGTTGATATTTAAATGTACCACTAATGAAACAAACCAATACTACTAAGACTATTACAAAAGGAATATAAGATACTACACTCTCTTTTTTTACTTGTCTTCTAGTCATTATTCTAGAAGATTTAATGTCAACATAGTTTACATATAAAGAAGCAATTATAACAAGTACTATTTCCATCATTGCTTTAATTAACCAGTTTAGTGCTGGGAATATTGGAAGTAATATTGTCATAAGCATAAGTAAACATCTGTATATTGTCGCAGGTAGATTAGCTGACATTATACTTAAATATGTAAATAAGCAGTTAGTGACAATAAGAGGAACAATAGTCTGACTCATATATTTAAAGAATTCTACATTGTTAGAAAAATTACTTGAAAAATTCCAAAAGTCTATTTCTGCGATTATAAACAAAGCCGTTATTAAAGCATAATAACCAATCTTTTTAGGCGATAACTTAACAAGTTGATATCTTGTAAATTCTTGAAATACTATAACACTAATAAATGTCCATAAGTTCTTAAGTATTGCTACAACTTCATGCGAATAAGGACTTCTTTCATAACCAAATACAAGCCCTAGTGAAAAATATATCATGCAATAAATAATAACTATTATTACTATACTTTGAGTTATATCATACTTATTACGCATTTTTTGACTTGGTTCATCTCTTGCGACTAAATAAGAAAGTATTGCCATAAAAAGCCAAAATAGTGGATTACACAAAGAAGTATATTTAGATACAAGACTTCCACTAAATATAAATACCCTACCAATTAAAAATGCTATTATTACTGCGTATAACGCAACCACCTTTTTATTCAAGTACCTCATATCATCAGTCCCCTACTTTATAAGTAGTATACCATTTATTCTAGTAAAAAGAAACACAAAATTACTAAAAAGTTAATATTTCTTAAATCATTTTATCGACATCTGGTACTTTGTCTTTTAAAATAGCGTTTACTATCTTATCAGATTTTTCCTTGCTTACTTCCTTACCGGTTATATTACTGATTTCTTGAATAAGCTCTCTAAGTGTATTCTCATCTTTCATATTAGAATCCTGTAATTTAGAAGCAAGTGATAAAATAGTCTCCTTATTAACGTTAGTTTTCTTCTCTACTTTTTTAAAAAAAGAATCTCCAAACATAAAAAACCTCCTACATAATTATATGTAAGAGTATAAATTTAGTTATTCTTTATCGAATTTAGATAATTTTTTTTGAATTCTTTCTCTTTTTTCCATGAATTCCAAACTCTTTTGTTTATAAACTTCAGGTAAAATTTGCTTCTTATTAAAACGTTCATCCATTGCTTCTTGTGCCTTAGCAAGACCTTTTAATTCTTCTTCTAGAGCTTCTTTTGATAAAAATAATCCACTAAAAAATCCCACTAGTCTTCACCTCTATTTTTAAACTGAATTACAATTGGAGTACCTTCAAAATCAAAGTTTTCCCTTAATTTATTTTCTAAATATCTCTTATATGAAAAGTGAACTAACCCTTTACTATTAACATGGAAAGTAAACTTAGGTGGCTTTGTACCAGATTGATTTGCAAAATATATTTTAAGTCTTCTACCCTTATATGAAGGTGGAAGGTTACTCATATAAGCATCATTAACTACTTCATTTAATACACTAGTTTGAACCTCTCTAGAAATATTTTTACCAACTTTTAATATTTCTGGCATAATAGTATGAATCCTTTTTTTAGTTAAGGCAGATGTAAATACAACAGGAACATAATCAAGAAATTGAAATTCGCTCCTAATAAGCTTTAAATATTCCTTTATAGTCTTATCACTAACAGTATCCCATTTATTAACAACTATAATTAAGCCTTTTCCTTTTTCAAGTACATATCCAGCAATATGTTTATCATGTTCAATTATTCCCTCTTCTGCATTAATAACTAACAAGCAAATATCACTTCTATCAATTGCTTTCATACTTCTAAGTAAACTATATTTTTCTACTGCCTCATATATTTTACCTTTTTTTCTCATACCAGCTGTATCTATAACTGTATATTCTTCTCCATTATACTTTAAAACAGTATCAATTGCATCTCTAGTTGTACCAGCAACATCGCTAACTATAACCCTATCTTCATTTAAAAGAGCATTAATTAAACTACTCTTTCCTACATTTGGTCTACCAACAACAGAGAACTTTAATCTTTTATCCTCCCTTGTTGAATTTTTCTTATCACCAAACATTTCAAATAAAAGTTGATATAACTCAGCAAAACCAGTACCTTGTTCACCACTTACACCAATATAGTTATCAAATCCAAGTTCATAAAAATCATACATATTACTAGAAGACTTTTTACTATCAATCTTATTTATAACGACAATAACTTTTTTATTACTTTTTTTAAGCATATCTCTTACTACATAATCATTAGATGTAAGACCTTCTTTTCCATCAACAACAAATAAAACAACATCCGCTTCATCAATAGCAATACTAGCTTGAATTTTTATATCAGTATTAAAATCCTCATTCGCAGTATCAATACCACCTGTATCTATAACATCAAATTTATAATCATTATACTTAGCTTCACTATAAATTCTATCTCTTGTAACTCCAGGAGTATCCTCAATAATTGATAATTTTTCCCCGACTAGTTTATTAAAAATAGTACTTTTTCCAACATTTGGTCTACCAACCAACGCAACAACAGGTAAGCTCATACTATCCCTCCCTTTAAACAAGGGTATTATAACATAAAAACCCTATATTTTGATAGAGTTTTTATTAATTTTAAGACCTAAGTGTTCAATATTTAAATTATCATCATAAATAATATCGCCAAATTCAATATATTTATTAATATCCTCTAAATTTGAAACCTCAGTATAATATTCATTATTATAAAAATAAACATCATTAAAGGCTTTAACAACATCATAATCAAAAGTTTTAAAATAGAACTTACTATTAAATATTATTTTAATTCTAAGATCTATATCTTTTTCTCTAAATAAAAACGTATTAACTTTTTCAATGATTATATATGCAGAGACTCCTTCCTTAATAAATATAGAAACATCATATAATCCTTTAAGTACTATGTCATATTTAGATTTTAATCTTAAAATAACTCCTCTAATTGTAGATTCTAGGCTTTTTTCTGATGCAACATTTATATTTTTAATTTCTAAATCATTTAAAAATATCTTATATATATCATCATCAATATCGCATATTTTCAACTTATCTCACCCATCATATAGTATGAGAAAGATAAAAAAGTGTAAAAAAAAAGATTTATGAAATTAAATCTTCTATTAAATTTGATATTTCTTCTTTCCCCATTTTAGATACACTAGAGAATAAAACTATATTATCTCCAACAACCAAATCAAGGGTATCTTTTATAATTTTAAGGTTTCTATCTTTTTTACTAGTTCCAACCTTATCAGTTTTAGTAGCTACAACAGTAACAGGAATATTATAATATTTTAAGAAGTTATACATCATTAAATCATTTTCACCTGGTTTAAGTCTAAAGTCTATTAACAAGAAAACTCTTTTTAATTCACTTCTTTTTTCCAAATATTCTTCAATCATAAGACCAAACTTTTTTTGTTGTGCCTTATTAACTGCGGCATATCCATATCCAGGGGCATCCACCAAATAAAATTCATTATTAACTAAATAAAAATTAAGTGTTTGAGTTTTTCCAGGAACTGATGAAGTTCTAGCAATATTTTTTCTATTAACTAAAGTATTTATAAAACTACTCTTTCCAACATTACTTTTACCAATAAGTAAAAATTCTGGTAAACTATCACTAGGATACTGGCTTCTTCTAACCGCCATAACATCCATATCTACACTATTAATCTTCATTCTTAGCCACTTCCTCTTCAATATATTTTAAACATGCTAAGTCTAAATCTTTCAAAAGTAAATCAACTTGTTCTTCATCATGAATTCTAGCTCCACTAGCGAATTTATGTCCACCACCATTATATTTTTCTGCAACACTATTTATTACAGGTCCTCTTGACCTAATATTGACTTTAAATAAATCATTCTTAGAATCTTTAGTAACAACAGCCCATACATATACTCCTTCTATATAATTAAAAGTATTAACCATATTACCTGCAGAACCAGAATCAACAGAAAGATTATTTAGTACATCATCAAATAATTTAATATAACCAAATCCATTTTCAGTAACCTTCATATTTAAACCTATATATCCTTGAAGTCTAACTTCAGTTAAAGGTCTAGTATAAAGATTTGAGTATACCAATTGAGTATCTATCTTATATTCTTCTAATAACCTAGAGCAAAGTCCTAAAACCTTTGAACTAGCATTAAACATAAATCTATTAGTATCAGATGCAATACCAGTAAAGATAGTATTAGCTATATCAAAATTATTAACAAGTGGAGTCTCATTTATAAGTTCAAGCACTATTTCAGAAGCAGAAGATGCAGTATCATCAATATATTCTAAATCACAAAACTTCTCAACAAACGGATGATGATCTATTTTAATAGAATAATCTATACTAGTAGTAAAAGAAAAATCAACTCTTTTTTTATCAGGAGTATCAACCACTATTAAAAGTATGTCAGACACTTCTTCAAGCCTATCTAATTTAGGCAAATAATTAAATCTAGTACTAGTACTTCCCCAAGAAAATACCCTTTTCTTAGGAAAAGTAAGCTTTATAGAATCTCTAAGTGCAATTTGACTACATAAAGCATCAGGATCAGCACCAATATGTCTTACTATAACGATAGTATCATATTTTTTTATTTTTTCGTAAATCTCATTAAACATTTTATCTCCTATCTATTTAATTAAGTTAAGTGTATCTTCAGCAATCATTAACTCTTCATTAGTTGGAACAACATAAATATCAACACTTGATTTTTTAGAACTAATCTTTTTAAATTTGCCTCTTACATTATTTTCTTCAGGATCAATCTCAATTCCTAAAGGGGCAAGACGTTCAATAATATCACTTCTAGTAGATATACTTTTTTCACCAATACCTGCAGTAAATGCAATTACATCTACATGTCCAAGTAATACATAATATTGTGCAATATACTTAATTACAGAATTAACAAACATTTTTTGCGCAAGAATACATCTTTCATTTCCTTCTTTAATTCCGTCTTCTATATCTCTAGAATCACTACTTAATCCACTAATTCCCAAAAATCCTGATTTTTTATTTAAATCATTCATGATTTCTCCAGCACTCTTGCCTTCTTTTTCCATAACATAAGGAACCATAGAAACATCTATATCACCACTACGAGTTCCCATCATTATACCAGCATGTGGAGTAAATCCCATAGAAGTATCAACACATTTACCACAACTAATAGCAGTAATAGAGCCACCATTACCTAAATGACATGAAATAATATTTAAATCATCTCTTCCTAATTCTTCTTGTAATTTTTTAGCAACATATCTATGACTAGTTCCATGTGCACCATATTTTCTTACTTGATAATCCGTATACCAATTATATGGTACTGGATATAAGAATCTATCTTTCTCAATAGTTTGATGGAAAGCAGTATCAAACACAACTACCATTGGAGTATTAGGTAAAACCTCTCTAAAAGCTTTAATACACATAGCATGTGCTGGATTGTGTAAAGGTGCTAAATCACTTAGTGCAATAATATCATCTAAAACCTTGTCTGTTACAACAACAGATTCTTTATAAATAGCACCACCATGTACTATTCTATGACCAATTCCATCGATTTCTTCTAAGCTATTAACTATCTTAAGTTCAAGTAACTTATCCATAAGAATCTTAACTGCATCTAAATGTGTTTCCATTAGAGCTTCATTTTTAATTTTATATTCACCATATTCTAGTGTATAGCAAGAACCTTCAATTCCTATTCTTTCAAAAAGTCCTGATAATAAAACTTCTTTAGTATCCATATTGAATAAACTAAACTTTAAGGAGCTACTTCCTGCGTTTATTGACATAATTTTCATAATATCCCTCATTTCTACAACCAATATTTTAACATATTACACAACATTGGTAAAGTAACTTTTCCCTTTGAATAATAAATTTAACCAATTTATAAATAAAAAAGATACTATTTTATACCATAGTACCTTTTTTCATACGATTTATTAATTAGTAGTTACTATTTCCACCTAATTGGTTCATACCTTGACGTACTAATCTTTTAGTGATTTCACCACCAACTGAACCATTAGCGTATGAACTTGTATTTGGTCCTAATTCAACACCAAATTCGTTAGCTATTTCATATTTCATTTTATCGATAGCTTGTTTAGCACCTGGAACATGCATTTTCATTGATTCTTTGTTCATTGTTTTCACCTCCTATACATTCATAGGATGTGTTTTTTTTTACAATAAATACATAATTTTAACTGGAAATTATTTCCTACAATAACTCTTCATAATTAGAAGAAGAATATTCTTCTGTAATATTTATAGTATTAACATTTTTTATAGCTTCATCAATCATAGATTCATAATCAAAAGTTTTTTCAAATTCTAAACATTTTTCTAATTTAGGATTTATAACAGGATGTTTAGGAACAAAAACTGTACAACAATCCTCAAATGGTAAAATGCTAATATCATAAGTATCAATTTTTTTTGCAATATCAATTATCTCTAACTTATCAAGACATGCAACCGGTCTAATAACAGGCATATTAGTAACACTATTTATAACAGACATACTAGTTAAAGTTTGACTAGCAACCTGTCCAATAGATTCACCATTAGAAATAACTAAACATTTTCTAATTTTAGATAACCTCTCAGTAATACGATACATCATTCTGCGCATAATAGTAATACAGTATTCACTATCTATATTCTTGTAAATACTTTCTTGTATCTTAGTAAAAGGAATAATATGTAATGATATTTTATCAGTATATAAAGAAAGTTTTTTTGAAAGTTCAATTACCTTATTTCTAGCTTCTATACTAGTATGTGGTATAGCCTCAAAATAAACACATTCAAGTTTTATACCTCTCTTGAGAGTTAAATATCCGGCAACGGGAGAATCAATTCCACCACTTAACATAAGCATTGCTTTTCCAAGCGTAGAGTTAGGATATCCACCCAAACCTTTATAACTATTAGTATAGATATAACTATAGTATTCCCTAATTTCTATATTTAATAACAAATCAGGATTATGAACATCTACCTTCTTGCCTTCAGTATTTTTTAATACAACCCCACCAATTTTTTTAGAAAATTCAACACTATTATATGGGAAAGCTTTATAACTTCTCTTAGTTTCAACTTTAAATGTATTAAAATCACTTTTTTGTACAAGTTCTTTTACACTCTCTTCAATTGTAGAGATTTCAGTCGTAACTTTATAAGCAACCAAATACTCATGAATACCAAATATAGAATTAATTCTTTTTAAAATTTTATCTAGATCCTTATCCATAAATTCTATATACATTCTTGAAATGTCTTTTGATATTTTTACATCATACCCTTTTAATTTATCATTTATATTTTTATAAAGAGTATTTATAAAAAACTTTCTATTCCCTTTTTTAGTAGTTAATTCACCATATTTAATTAATATTACTCTATTCATAATATACCTCCAGAAAAAAAGAAAAGGCTAAAGCATTTGTAGTAAAGCCAATTTTTTATCTTCATGACCAAAAACTAATGTCTTACTAGTCTCATAGCCTAAATCTTTTTTATAACTCCAACTTACCTTTACATAGTAAGCTTTAGAATCGATATTTTTACCATATTTAAATGACTTTTGGGTAATATCATCAACATTTACCGAAGAAACAACAGGTAATTCTTGCTTTCTATCACCATAAACATTACTCTCAACGTATTTATACATAGTATCTTTTGCTTTTTCTTTAAAGTTTGAAACTATAGAAGAATGAACAAAATCTACTCCACCTATATTTAAATTAGTTAATTTATTATCAAGAGTATAAAAATCAATTATAAACATCTTACTAATAAGTTCAACATATTTATTATAATCAATTTCTTCTTTTAACAACACTGTGTTAAGTTCTTCAAACATTTTTTTATACTCTTTTGATTGATTATCATAAAGAGTATAACCATAATTATCAATTTTGCTTACTTCTTTTACCTCTTCCTTTGCTTTTTTAACAAAGAAATTAGTATAAGTATAATAACCAAGTACTCCAGTCAAAATTAATATTATTAAAAGTATCACACCAGTTTTTTTATTCATGAATTATTTTCCTCCAACGATTTGTGATTCATCAACATTTTCTTTTGAAGCATTCTTAATTAAATCATAAACAATTATAGAATTAGAAACACTTAAAAGTTCATCTGCATGTTTATTATATTTTTCAATATATTCTTCATTTATAATGCTTCCTTTTAATACTAAATATTCATTTTTTTGGCTATTATAATAAACTTTATTAGTTAACCAATTACCAGTAGGAAATACAACAACATTATTATCTAAGTGATTGAATATATCATGTCCTAAAGCATATTTGTTATAGAATCCAAACATATTACCAAGTGTTGGCATAACATCATACATTCCCATAACTGAATCAATTGTTTCTGCATTATTTTCATTATCCTTTGACCAAATAATTAAAGGAACTTTTCTATTTAATTCATAACTATACTCATCAAAAGTAACATAATTAGGATCATCTTCAGGTAAAACATCATTAGTAGTTATATCATAATTATAGAATCTTTGATAATCTTCAATAGGAAGTCTAGCATCATGGTCACCATATAAAACAATAACAGTATTGTCTAATAAACCATTTTTCTCTAATGCATCAAAGAATTCACCCAAACACTTATCAGCATAATGAACTGATTTTAGATAATGTCCTAATTTTGTATCTTCCATATATTGATACTTAACACCATCTACACTTTTACTAACATCAAATTCTCCGTATTTATCAAGTTCAGAGAATGGTGTATGGTTAGTAAGCATTATAAATGTTCCATAGAATTTATCATGTTCTTCATTAATAGTTTTTAATTTTTCAACAGCTTGTCTAAAGAATGAACTATCAGATAAACCAAGTCCAATTGTCTCATCGATATCAAATTCGTTCTTAGCATAAAAATGTTCATATCCAAGTCTTTTATGCATTACACGTCTATTCCAATAATCAGCATTGTTTCCATGCATAGCGAAAGTATAATATCCCATATCTTTAAGAAGTGCAGGCATTGCGACATAAGTCTTATCAAAATGATTACCAAATGCAGTACCGGTATTCGATGGCATTAGTGAAGTAGCTAAAGTAAATTCAGTATCGCTACTTGTACCAACACTAACTTGAGAATAAAAATTATTAAAGTATAAACTTTTTTTAGCAAGTTTATTCAAATTAGGTGTAACTTCTTCACCATTTATCTCAAGACCAATTACAAAGTTTTGTATACTCTCAGCATGTATTCCTATTATATTTTTACCCTTAAATATATCAGTATATTCATTAGTTTCCTTCTCAGGTTTATTAGTAGTAAAATAATCATTAAACTTTTTTAATGCTTCATCATATCCAAACAAGGAACTGATTTTAGGTTCAATACTTTTTACAAAGTCATTAACATGATATACATAGATACCATACTTATTTACTATATATTCCCTATTCCATTGTTTAACTAATCTACCAATATCAGTACCAGTCAAAGTAGTTGCGAATATTATAGAAGTTAAAAGTCCAACAAGTAAAGTTTTTAATCCTAATTTCTTATTAGCCTTTTTATAGTTTTTCTTCTTAGAAAATGTTATATAAACTATAACTAGTACAGCAAAAAATATTGGATATACTATATCTCTTATTTTAACAACATTCTCAGTAACCGCATCTCCAACCGCAAATATAAATTTAGTAGTAGATATAAGTGAAATAGATGCAAAAGAAGTATAAAAAGTATAATACGAAGAGTTAATTGTACAAATTAATGTAAGTACAAAACTAAATACAACATAATATATTATTCTCTTCTTCTCATTCATAAAATACCCTAAAGCACCAACTAATATCAAGAAAGATAAATCAGCAACAAATGGAGAAAAAGCAAATAATGTAGATACTCCACCAATAGTAAAATATCTAAGTAATGTTGCATTAATTAAATTAATTAATACAAACAAACAGAAAAATCTATTGTAAGAAACATAATTTTTGATTTTAATCCAAGCCTTTTTAAAAGCCTCTTTAGGATTAGTTCTAAATTGATTAAATATATATTTGATCCTATTCCCACATTTTTTAATTTTTTTAGAGATAAGACCTTTATTATTCTTTTTAATTTTTTTCATTCCAACACCTTCATAGGTATTATACCATTTTAATAATAAATTTCAAATATAAAAGGATATATTTTAAATATACCCTTAATTAATCATAATTATCATTTTTAGAAAATTCATATTTTGTAACATTAAGTGCCATACCAAGCACAAATATATAAGAAATAACATATAGCCATAACATAAGGATTAATATACTTGCCATGCTACCATAAAAAGTAGTATAACTAGTAAATTTTTCTATGTATATTGAGTAAAACTGTGTAACTATTATCCAACATACTGTTGTAAAAACGGATCCATATACAACATTACTTCTTTCTATTTTCTTATCAGGTGCCATTATATAAAGTATTTTAATTAAGAAATATATAAATATAAATGACAATGGATATTTAAGAATACTATAAGTAGTTAAGATAATATTCCTAATAGTAGAAGTAGAATCAATCATGGCAATAATTTTAAATATCATATCTCCAAAAACTGGAATTAGTAATACGAAAACTAAAAGTACTAATACAATAATTGTCATGACTAAAGCCTTGATTCTTCTAACTATATAATTTTTATCTTTTACCTTATATATTTGATTTGATGTAACTATCATTGAATGTGGTCCATTAGAGGCAAGAGCTATAGATGAAGCAAAAAAGATAATTGTATTGGTAGTAAAATTAACATTAGTAGTTAAAGCACCAAGTAAATCACTAGCTCCATCCGGTAAATAATTATTAATCGCATCAGTAATGGAATCATATGGCAAATCAAGTATAGATATAAATCCCGCAATTATTGCAATTAAAGGAATTAAGGTTAAAAAGAAGAAAAATGCAAGTTGTCCAGGCAAAATTCTCATTTCAGGCCTTTTAATATTGCAGATTAACCTATCCTTTAATGAAACAACATTTTTTTTAATGTCTACCACTTTACTTATACTCCTCTTTATCAGTCTTCATATCTAAAGTAGCTTCATTAATTGCATCATCTATAGTTTTAATATCATCAACAATCATACTATAACCAACTGCTGCCCCAAATCTATATGGTAAATTTTTCATTTCCTTAGATAGTTTTCTAACATAAGTAGAAACTTGTTGTTCACTATATCCAACTAAATATATTAAGAACTCATTACCATCTGTTCTTATTATTTCACTCTTTTCAAGTTGAGTACTAACAAGTAAACTAGCAGCTTTAACAATTAATTTATCCCCAGCTTCATATCCATAATTATCATTTACATAATTAACATTATTTAAATCAATTACAACTACAGCTTGTGGATATTTTCTACTCTCATTCCATGTTTTTATATTTAAATTTAAGTAGTTTCTATTTTTCAAAGAAGTTAACATATCAGTATATTTTTTTCTTTCCTCTTTTTTAATAGCCTTAACTTGATTTCTTTTTCTAAAATATACAATTAATATACCAAGTACTGTAAGTGGAATAAATATAACAAGTAATATTATTACATATAACTCTTGGAAAGTAGACTCACTCCATACAGAAACATTTAAACTATTTAAACCATTATTTCTATAATTATAATAAGAATTAGTATTTATAATGTAGTTAAACAAATTATAAAAATCACTATAATCTTTATTAACCATAAAGTAATAATCATTAGTCATTATATCTGAATATAAAAGTTCATAATCTTTAAATTTTGTATTTCTATAGTAATTATAAACCTCATTATCAACTACTATTAAGTTATCATCACTCTTCTTTAAAAGAGTTTTCATATTATCAAATTTTTCAATATTAGCCTTACTATTACTTTTAAAGTAACTATAAAGAGCAGTATTATTTAATAAACTTACCTTTTTACCCTTTAAGCTTTCAAAAGAAGTAACTACATGAGAATCACTAACTTTACCTAAAACAGCGTACTCTTCAACAAATGTAGAAACTGTTTTTAAATAAGCATCCGAATCTATATTGTAATAATCAAAGAACATATCTACTTCTTTATCATTAATAGCTTCTTTTAATTCGTCTAAGTTTTTATATTTTTTAAACTCAAACTCTATACCACTTAATCTAGTAATTCTATTAACGTATTCAGCAGCTATTCCAACAAACTTATTTTTTACAAGTGCTTCATATGGATAATTCTCAACATATCCATATACATAAGTTTTAGAAATAATCTCAGCTTTAGTTTTATCATTTATATTATTCTTAGTAATATAATAATCTAATAGGGTATCATTATATGTTTTAACAAAATTATTATCTTGCCACTTTTCAAAGTATTTTTTTACAATTTTATTTAATTCAGTATTATCCCCAAGAGAAAGCACTACTTTATTACTTAACTCTGTAAAAATATAATTAATATGATAACTATCATTAGAAATAGTATAATCTAAATACATTATATTAGGTATAATAACCATATCTACATATGATTTATCAAGAGCATCAAACAATTTTGATACATCATCATAAGTCCTGTAAGATAAATCTCTACCATTCTTTAGATAATAGCTAATATCTCCAACGTAATCTTTTAAAACACCAAAAGTTACGCCTTCAAAATCACTTATTTGATCAATTTTCTTTTCAGTCTTACCAATTGCAACAAACACATCTTCATTAAGAATTAAATCATTACTAGTAATTTCTGAGTCATCATGTATAACTCTAAACTTTAAATCACTAGTAGAAGTTGTGGTATTTCTAAAATAAGGTACTACATTAAATTCTAGTCCTGTTGCTTTTTCTAATGAAGAAATAAATTTATAAAAAACACCACTATCTCCATATACAGGATAATCACTTATAACTTCAAAATTTTCTCTAGTATTAACATGAGATTGAAGCCATTTTCTTTCACTGGCATTAAATGAATTAGCATCTTCCTTATTAAAATAAATAAGTAGTCCAATAAATACAATAAGTGCAATAACAATAGGAATCGCTATAAAGACTTTTTTATTAGTTTTCATTCTATTCTGTCACCTTTCTATCTTTTGTCCAAACTAAATCTTTAGTTCCTCTTTGTTTATATCCAATAATAGGAAAGTTATTTTCTTTTTCAGAATTCTTTTTTATAAAAACTTGAATAGAATAATAATCAATTTGCTTATCAGATAATACTTTATACGAATTAGAGCCTACCTTTTTAGCATCATCAAGTTTCATATCATCATCAACTGTTATCACTATATCTAATGTTCTACCAGCGATATTAGTATCTACATCTTTTATAGACTTATCCTTTTTTAACTCACTTGATATCTTATCCTCTTCACTATCAGTAATCTTAACTTTTTCAATACCCTCTAGTCTATTTCCATATACAGGGTTTCCTCCCTTAGAAAAGAATATAGTCCAAGCCATAAACAAAAGTACAATTACACCTACAAAAACTAAAATAACTATGGATGTAATTTTATGCTCTCTTATAAATTTCATTTATCTATCACTCCTCAATAATAACATTATACAATAAGAAGTAAAAATAAGCAAAAAAAATATCCAAAATCGGATATTTTAAGAACTTAATCACATACATCATGTGATACTAATATTATTTACAAAAATATGCAATCTATTCAAGAACTTTACTATTTGTAAGTGGAACGCTTTTTAAATACACTGTTATTCGTTCTTTTGTATCGCATGAAGCAAGTAATATATTTGAATAATCAGAATATCCCATATTTTCTAATCTTGTTAAAAGCCAAGCAGAATCTTTATTAATATTTTTTAAATGTTCCATCATTATATTACCATCTATTATCAGATTAACACATAACCCTTTTTTAGAAGCTTTAATCTTCATATCAGATAAAGTCACTGGAGTATATTTGCTTTTTAAAAGAAAACTAATCCTACCATTTGCTTCCATCAACGCATAAGCAATTTCACTTATATCAAAATAGCCATTGATTCTACATTCTTGTAATAAATCATTTATATCAAATCTAGCCTTATTAAGACCTTTCTCAATTATTTTACCATTCTCAATTAATATAATTGGACATCCAGTAAAAAATCTTCTAAGAAACATACTTTTAGTTGTAGCATACGATATTAAAATGCCTATTAATGAAAGTACAGCCATCGCAACAATACAATTTATAAGACTAACATCACTATTAACTGTCATTTCAGATGCAATAGAACCAATAGTTATACCTATTATATAATCAAATGTATTTAACTCCCCTATTTGTTTTCTACCCATTGCCTTAGCAAGTAAAAAAAGTGTCAAGGCAGATAGAAAAGTTCTGTAAACCACTTCTAAAAAATTCATATAATCACCATTAATAATAATGTAATATTTTAGTTAATTTTATACAGTTTGTTATAACAAAAAATAATAGTTTCTATAAAATTTTGTTAAATTGGTACTAATAACTAGAAATAAAAATTTTATATGTTAAAATATTGATAACAAAAAACAACATTTTTTTTTAAGGAGGTATAATGAAAAACATCAAAATAATTAATGGAGATGATCTAAGAATCATCGCTTTAAAAAGTGCAGAAGAATTAGGAAACAAAATAAACTTAAATATTCAAGCATCAAGAAATACTGAAACAAATTATTTAGTAAAAGTTGAAACACCAAGATTTGCGAATTCTGAAGGTAAAGCAAAAATACTAGAAACCGTAAGAGGAAAAGATGTATTTATCTTAACCGATGTAGGTAATTATAGTATCAAATATACTATGTTTGGTGAAGAAAACAAGATGAGCTATGATGATCACTATCAAGATTTAAAAAGAGTAATTAACGCAACTGCCGCTACCGCAAATAGAATATGGGCTGTAATGCCATTACTATATAGTTCTAGGCAACATAAAAGGGAAGGAAGAGAATCACTTGATTGTGCAATGGCACTACAAGAATTAGAATTCTTTGGGGTAAAAGGAATAATTACATTTGATGCACATGATCCGGGAGTAAGAAGTGCACTAAATAAAACATCATTTGATAATATATACCCTACTCATTCATTAATTAATGAGTTCTTAGATAGCGAAACCATTGATTTAAACAATACAATAATTGTTAATCCAGACGCTGGTGCTACAAAAAGAGCAAGTTATCTAGCAGACATATTACAAGTAGATGTAGGTGGTTTTAGAAAAAGAAGAGACCTATCAAAAGTAGTTGATGGAAAAGCACCAATTTTAGAGCATGTATATGAAGGTGCCGTTTCAATAGAAGGAAAAAATGTTATTGTTGTAGATGATATGATCGCATCAGGTGGATCAATGATAGATACCGCAAAAGCACTAAAAAAAATGAATGCAAATAAAGTATTTATTTTCACAACATTCGCATTATTTAGTGATGGTAAAAGGAGTATAGATTTATTTAATGATGCTTATGAAAAAGGATATTTTGACAAAGTTTATTCTACTAATTTAACCTATGTACCAGAGCAAATCAAAGAATCTCCATGGTATCATGAAGTTGATTGCTCAAATCAACTTGCACAAGTAATAAATACATTAAATTTAGATGAATCAATTGAACCTCTAATGAACGGAAAAGAAAAAATACTAAAAAGAGTAGCAAACATAAAAAAAAGATAGCCTCACTATCTTTGATGTTTACCCTCTATAATAGGATAATTACAATTGTAACTGTTAGGAAGCTTCTTAACAAGGACATTGCAATTATCTTTTTTTTCACTCATAACAACAGATAAAACATAATCAAACCATTCTTTCTCAGTGTATGTCCTATACTGACTAAACTCTGGACTAGGAAAATGAATAGTACAACCACAAAGACCAACTATAAAATCTTTCCCTTCTGTGCAAAACTTTTTTACAAAAGGCAAGGTAGCCTCACATGGAAAATATGAAATACCAACATCATAACTTGATATATCAGTATCAATAGTAAAAGGTTTGCTAACAAGTTTAATCCCATTTAAAGAAGTAGTAACAAGTCTAGGATCCATTGAAGTAATTGATAATGAAGGATTAATTCTAGATAAGTGATATGAAATAATTGGATATCTTCCAGATGCAACCTCTAATATGTTTTTAGAAGAATCAAAATCATTAGTAAAAATGTTAATAAATTCTAAGTACCTATCCCTATTTCTAGGTAAACATCCTATTTTAGAAGATACCTGACTAACAATATCCACATAGCTCTCATCTAGATCAGTAAAAATATACTTTCTAATATATTCTCTTTCCTCTAAAGAATAATTATCAAAATACTTATCTTGAAAATCTAAAAACTCTTGATAAATTTCATCATCTACTAACATAATTACACCTCTATAAGTACTATATTTTAACATCAAATTATATTTAATACAATTAAAACATAATATATAACATGAATAATCCAATTATAGAAATTAAAGCTCAAGAGAATTTGAAAATACTCTTTATAATAGTTAATATAATGCTATATCTTGCTGACCTAAAATTAGAAGAAGCAACACAAAAAGGACAAAAAGCGCCAAGTTTTTCAAAATATATCTACATTTTTTCAACCATAACTAGTACTGCTGTAACACTTTATTATATATATATTTCCTATGAAAAATATAAAAATGATACAAAAGATGAAGATTTAGAAACCGACAAAATTAAAATTTTTGCCTATCTACTATCCCTTGTATCATTATTAATATTTTTATATACACAACTAACTGAAAAAGTAACTGAAACAGATGAAACACTATTATAATAATTTTTGAAAACAACACTAGTTTTTTATGTATTAATATAATTAACGTTTATACTACCCTTGCTGCATTGGATATGTCAAAGCAATCTCTCCAAAGTAATAAGGTGCTATTTGGTAACGTTCAAAGTAAATAATAAGTCCATTATTAGAAAATACAATATTTTTAAAATTATCTATAGTAGGTGCTGTACCATCCTTAAGCATTGATAAAATATTAGAGTTTTTAAAAGCATTATCATTTGAGAGAACATTGTAGCTAAAACTAGAAAGCTTTTCTAAAATCATAGGATCTGAATTAATCAAATCTTTAATAGTAATTATTTTATTAATCTTTTTATCGTAATTAATAGTCCATATTAAATGATCAGGATGAGCTCCACCATTATAAGTCTCTAAAAAGAAAACATATGATATTATATTTTTATATCCATATTCTTTATAATCGATAATAAGATAATAATTAGTTTTAACTTTATCAAGAGTAAAATTTTTAAAGTTGTTAGTTTGAAAATCAATATATTCACGTATCTTTTTATTTAATAAGGAATAATCAGTAGAAGGATAATTAATTCTAATAGAATTAGAATTTGTATTAATTTGTTTTTGTCTCATAAAAATATCACCATTAAAGTATATTCACAAAAGCAAAAAAACAAACTATAAAAGTCTGTTTATTTCATCTTATATTATAAAAAATAACTAGTTATTTTAATATCAAATGGCAGGGGATGAGAGAATCGAACTCCCAACAGTGGTTTTGGAGACCATTATTATACCATTTAACTAATCCCCTAAATATTTGCTTGACGAATTTAATTATAACACAATAAATTCAATTCTACAATAACATAAAAGTGAATTTTACATATTTTATTATAGGTGAAGAATATGGCATTAATTTCATACACTTCAAAAGAAGTAGATCAAATGGCAAGGCTAATGAGAGCGGAAGCCATTGGAGAAGGAGAACTTGGAATGTTAATGGTAGGAAATGTAATAGTAAATAGAGCTATTGCAGACTGTCTTACATTCAAAAACACAATGACTATTGAATCAGTAATATTTCAATCTCCAGGTGGTTTTGCAGGAGTAAACAGTAACTTATTTTATTCAGGCGCAACTACTACTGAAAAAGAATTAGCACTCAGAAATTTAAATGGTGAAACATATTATCCAGCAACACATGCATTATGGTTTTATGCACCATCTGGGAAAGCTAAGTGTGTAGATTTATGGTATAATCAACAGCTTGCTGGAAGATATAAAAGTCATTGCTTTTATAGACCATATGCAAACGCATGTAAACAATTATATTAAAAAAACAGCCTATGCTGGTAAAAGCAACGACTGTCCTATACTTAATAAGTCTGAAGTCAGATTATTAAGTTTTTTTATTTCACTAACTGTTGTATTGTATTCTCTTGCTAAATTATAAAGGTTATCCCCTCTTTGTACGTAATAAGTTATATAATTAGTTGTCTCATCATTTCCATTATTAGATGGTAACAATAGTACTTGACCTATAGAAAGCATATTTGAACTCAAATTATTTATACGCTTCAATTCATCGGCAGTAGTATTATATCTTTTAGCAATACTATATAAGCTATCACCAGCCTTAACTGTGTATGTATTATCACCACTTGGCACATCTGTATTAGAAGACTCGCCACTTACTAACAACTTATCACCTATTTGTAAAACTGTAGTTGTTAAATTATTAAGTCTTATAAGCTCATCTACTGTAGTATTAAACTTTCTTGCTATTGAATAAAGACTATCATTTCTTTGTACAGTATAATATTGATTTCCAGTAGGTTTTTCATCAATTTTTTCACCAACTGGTATTAATAACTTTTGCCCTATAGAAAGTGTTGTAGAAGTCAAATTGTTATATTTAACTATATCATCTACAGTAACATCAAATTCATTTGCAATAGAATAAAGACTATCTCCTCTTTCAACTATATATGTAACATATTCATCAGATTCAGGTGGTGTATTAGATGGAATAATTAGTTGTTGTCCTACATTCAAGAAATTAGAAGTTAAATTATTAGCACTTTTTAACTCTGCAACAGTTATACCATATTTGTTGGCAATGCTATAAAGAGTATCTCCTCTTTGAACAGTATAGGTATCCCCACTAACACCAGGTGGTGTGTATTTAGTACCAGTATAATTAGCAACTGCTCTAACAACTGCTTCTCCATAATCTAGTAAGTTATTTTTTAGCTTATTTAGATCTCTATCATTATCTATAAAACCATATTCAATTAAAACAGGTTGAGTCTTACCAGTTAGTCTCTGAATAAAGTAATAATCTTTAGATGGATCACCCGGTAATCTTCTTTGATAATATTTTCTCATTTTTTGACCCTCAGAACCAATCTCTTCTAAAATATTTTTAGCAAGAGCATCAGAATTCCTAAGGGCATACACTACTTCAGCACCTTCGCCACCTGGTGATGGTCATTGTGTAACTAAATTAATTTGTTTTTTTTGAATTTTTACTATTTTCTAATATAAATTCATGAATACTTGGTAATGTCATAACTAAGAAATCATATTGTTCAAAATACATTATCACTTCCGATGAATCACCTTTACTATAGTGTCTATATGGAATATCTTCATTTCTTTTTATAGTTCCTTTAAAGAATTTTATAAAATGTGGATTAGCTTTGTTAATTCTTTCTAATAATTCTTTTGCTTCTTTATCCTTTCCTAATTTATAATAAAGAGCAAATTGTGGAAATAACATCTCTAATGCTTCTTCCGGATACTTTTTATATAATTTTAACATTTCTTTTTCATCTTCTAAATAAGCATATATAGCCATTAATAAATATCTAGCACCAATATTATCATTATTATTTAATCTAAGGATTTCTAAACATACATCTCTTGCTTGTTTAGCTTTACCATCTGCAATTAAATAATCTGCTTTTCTATATAAACCTCTAATATAAGGTCTGGTTTCAAATATACCATAGAAATGTCCTATATTATCTTTTTCAAAATATCCTTCTTCTTCTAGTCTATCTTTTTCAAATTCTAATCCTTCATTTAGCATTTTATCTCTCTTAATAGAATTTTCTTCTAAATCAACTTGAAATAATACTGCATCAAAACAATCAGGGCACATATCATAAGCTTCTTTAGCTAATTTAATCGCTTGATTTTTAGTTTTAGCATTTTCTGCTTGTTCTAATAATTCATATGCATCATCTAAAATTGTATTTGTGTAATCTATTTCACCATTATTGTATTTAGCTATAAACTCTTGTAATTTTTCATTTAATTCTTCATCATTCTTTGCATCTGTATTTGCCAAAAATTCATTCAACATATTATTAAATTTATTATCCATATACTTCTCCTACTTCTTAGAAACTTCTAATTCCTTTGTTTCTTTATATTCATAATTTAATCTATTTTGTTTAGTAACAACAGATTCTCCTAAATTTCTTTCTATATCCTCTCTTGCTACTTTTGCTGCATGGCCACCCATTCTAGCAACTTCTTTATTTTTTTCTAAACCTTGCGGTTTATGTTTTTCAGCAAGCCTTTTTGTTGTTTCTTCTGATAAATCAGTTAATATTATTTCTATATTATCCATATTATCTCTTAAAGATTCTTTACGAAGACCTTTATATTGCTTATATTCTTTAGCAGTCATGCCGGACCATTCCTTATAGATTTCATTAGTTAGTATAGCATATTCTTTACCTTCAGTTATACCATTTTCTTGCCAAATATCAGTTAATTCTTTTCTATCTTGAATTCCTTTTATTCTTTTAGAAATCCATTTTTCATTATAACCTTTAGCGCGATATATATCTATAGCTCTTTGAGCTACAAGTGATGGATCAAATACTTCATCTATTCTTTCACTTCCTAATTTAGCCAACCATACCTTTATTGGCTCCGCATTTTTACTAGGAATAGATTCAATTATTCTAAACATACCTTCAATATCAACAACATCTGTTAATCTATATTTACCATCTTGTGCTTTTAATTTCAAAGTGTGACAATTTGTCACGGTTTCATTTCCTTCTTCTTTTAAACGTTGTTTAAGCTTTCTCCAATAGGCTTGTTTATCCTTACTCTCCGAAACAACTCCAACTAAATCAACAACACTTATAAAGTATTTTTCTTGTTCCTTATCCCAAACAGTTCTAATTGTTTCATTATTAAATATTTTATTTACTAAATGCATTTTATCTTGATTCATAAGATACCTCCTTTGTTGTACATATTATATCAAACATTTGTTCTTATTACAATAGTTTTTTCGTATAAGTAGTTTATCAAATTTTTATGTACACCTTGTCGCAGCTTGCGACAAAGTTCTAATTATTTAATATACTAAATTTATAGATAATTTCTATATTTCTATCTTTATCTATAATAATTTTATCAATTAAGGATTGTATTAACTCTCTTGATGGATTATCAATATCAATTAATTTTCTTATTTTATCTTCGTAGTCTTTTATTTCTGATTTATTAACTTTCTTCTCTTCTTTTGTATCTTGTAGACTTTGGATTTTTTCTCTTGTTCTAATTAAAGAATTCTCTGTTTCTCTAGATATTCGTAAATACATTTCTTCAGATACTATTCCATTAAATTTATCTTGATATAGCATATCTAATTTACTAATTAAGTCTTTTTCTTGTTTTCTTAAATCATTTATCTGATTATTAACATCACTATTATCTTTTTTATTAATATTTTTAGATATTTCTGATATATCTAAATTTTTTAGATACTTTTTACAAGTACTTTTTATAACTTTAAGTAATGCATCTTCTAATTTATCATACGGACTGAAATGAGGTTCACACATTCTTCTTTTTGGATCTCTTGAATATCTATTACAATTAACAGTCCAATAGTTATGTTGTTTTCTATAAGATACTGTTAAAGTATTACCACATTCCTTACAATATAATAAATTTTCAAATAATCTTTTTTCTCTTTTAGTAATATTAGAAACATTAGTTCTTTTAACATTATTTTGAATACTTTCAAATATAAATCTATCTACTAGTGGTTCATGAGTATTTTTCACAATATCCCAATTACTTTTTGGTAATGTTTTTTTCTTATTAGATTTATATGATACTTTAGTTTGTACACTTTGTACCATATCACCTACATACATCTGATTTTTTAATATCTTTTTAACAGAAGAAATAGTCCATATAGGATTATATTTAGCTTTTGAGTTAGGATTTTTTCTTTTCAAACTACTAGGTGTTTTTATATTATTGTCATTCAAATAAGTAGTTATATCAGTTAGTCCTATTCCATTATAAGCCATATCAAATATCATTTTTACTACCCATGCATAATCTGGATCAGGTATTAAGTGTCCCTTATCTTCTGGATCTCTTAAATATCCATAACTTGGAGCACTTCCTATAAACTTACCATCTCTTCTTTTATCATTTAAAACATTACGTATTTTAACTGAGTTTTGTTTACTATAAAAATCGTTACAAGCAAATAACCATGTTGCTGAGTCATTACTTGCTTGATTAATCGCATTATCGTATCCTTCCAACATAGAAATAAATCTTATTCCATTTTCTGGAAAGAAAGTTTCAACATAATATCCTGTTAAAATATGATCTCTACCTAATCTTGATAAGTCTTTTACTACTACAAGATTAATTCTTTTAGCTTTAATATCTTCAATTAATCTCTGAAATCCTGGTCTATCAAAAGTAGTACCAGAATATCCATCATCTACATATTCATCTACGAAAATAAATCCCTTTTCTTTGATAAAATTCATTAGTATATTTCTTTGATTAAGGACACTCTCACTTTCAGATTCGTAAGATTTACCTTCATCAGCTTCTGATAATCTTATATAAATTCCTGCTTTGTAGTAATCTGGCATCACATTTAAAGTGTTATACAAGCTTACTCTCCTTTCCTTGTTGTATAACAACTAAAGCCAATTAAATTATACCATACAAATTTAATTTGGCACATTGTATCAGTCACTATTTACCTTACTTTTAATAAATTTAATTACCAGTTCATTAAAATTAGGAGAATCATCTTTGAAAGTTTCTATTATATTAAACATAAGCCACCTCATTTAAGTTTATGAGTGTCTTTATCAATTTATATCTTCCTACATTTCTTTAAAACTTTCTAACATTTTCTCCATCTCTTCTTGTTCTTCTTTAGTTGCTTCTTTTGATTCAATAGGTTCACCATGCCAGTATTCAATACCAAATTCATCCACATAATAAATTTTATCTAATATATCTTTTTTATTTCTATTATATTTATTATAATGGTTAAAATTATTTTGAATACTAGTATTAGCATTTCTTTGAATACTTGTTATTCTTTTCTTTAATACCTCGGATAATTTAATTATCCTCTTTGAATTATTTGTTTCACTATTATTAATTTCTATATCAATATATTCATTTTTTGATAAACTACTTATACTTTTTGATACAGTTGGTTTGGTACAATCAAACTTCTTCATAAAATACCTATTAGTAGGCCAACAATAGCCATTTTTCTTACATAGTGACACAATGTCTATTAATAATATTCTCTCAAAGTAAGTTAATCTATTATCTCCTAATACTGATTCCGGTAATACTAAACTTATAAATGGCTCTTTTTCCATTATTTCTCCAATATAAGATTATCAAGTTTAGTAGTTCCATATTAACCTCCTTTCTTTACCAGCCTTTTTAGGAACACATAAAAAGAACTGAACACATTAGTCCATAACAAAAATAAGGGAATATTTCCAATCTTTTTTGTTAGATTAATATGTATTCAGTTCTTCACTGATTAATTATCATACATTATTCTTTAATGTATAATAAAGCTTTCTAATTTCTTTTTTAATATTTACTATTTTATATTTATATATGTTTATATGTAATAGTCACATTCCCGTATGACTATCATAATTATAACACTAATTATTTCATTTTCAATAAATAATTGTTCGACAATATTCGACAAATCATTTATATGCCATCAAGAATGATTGTTGAAAAGAAAATTAATAATTCAATGATTTTTTATTTACATCATATATTCAGCCTGAGATATTACTCTTGATGTTGCTTCTTCATTATATTCTGGTGGATAACCATAGGCGTCCAATAATCTTTTTATTTGAGAACGCATTTCAGCTTGCGTAGATTTTTTCTTAGACCAATCAACAGTCGCATATTTTTCAACAATATCTTTTAATTTCATTGCAATAAGTCTTAAAGTTTCATCAGTCATCAATTCTGCTGCTTTATCATCTGTTGTTAATGCATCATAGAATGCTCTTTCTCTTCCTTTTAAATTATTTTTATTCGCATTATTTTCATCCTCAACCATTTCTTGTGAAAATGCCATTAAACCAACAATTGTCATTTCTATATCAACATCGTCTTCAAATTCAAGAGTTGGCCTATTGTAATATTCTTTCAATAGGTTTCTTAATCTTTCGCTATACTCTTGTGACTTAACAAGATTGTACTTTTTATATTCTTTAATTGCTTGTGTCAATAATTTTTCAAGTATTTTTACAAATACATGAGGTGGATTACTTTCTCTTAATTCTTTTACTTTGTCTTCTCTTAATAAATCCCAAACACTACTTCCATCATTTTCATTTACTTTTGTTAGAACCTTTACTTCATCACCAACTATTGCCTCTGCAAGTAATTCACTAACCCTTTCATTTATTTTAGTTAGCGAAATAGGATTTCTAGAATATTCAATCTTTTGAATAAAACATCTAACTGCCAAATAATAATTTACTTTTGTTTTAGTTTCTACATCTAGTACACCTAAAGCAATTACAAAAGCACTTTTAATAGTTTTAGTAATTGATAGAAATTGTTTTTTTCGTTTTTCATTTTCAAGAACAAAGTTTGCCCCATCCTGAATTGTTCTAAACTTATCTAATTGTTTTGAACTTTTAAAACCTGATTCATCAATTTTATAAAACCATTCATCAAGAATTGATAAATTTTCATCTATCAAAGTTTTTGCAGTTTCTCTTATATCTTTAAGATTAACATCTCTATCTCTTTTAGTGTATGTATTTAATGCCTCATCCAACGCTTTTGAGATTCCAATATAATCAACAATTAGTCCTGAATCTTTTCCAGCATAGACTCTGTTAACTCTTGCTATTGCCTGCATTAGTGTATGACCTTTCATTGGCTTGTCTATATACATAACATCAAGATCTGCAACATCGAATCCTGTTAGCCACATATCTACTACTATTACAATCTTTGTTTTTCCTTTTTTATTTTTAAAGTCATTGGCAATATTATCTCTGAATTTTTTGTCTTTTATTACATCCCTCATTTTTTCATCATCTTTATTACTAGATGTAACAATTAGTTGCATTTTTTCTTTGTAATTAGGTCTTATGTCTAAAATTAAATTATATAAATCAAATGCAATTTTTCTAGTCATACAAACAATCATTGCTTTATCATTTAAAATACCTTTTCTTTCTTCATAATGATTAACAATATCATTTGCTAACAATTTTAATCTATCTTCATCTCCAAGTAAAACTTCCATACGACTCATTTGAGATTTTGACATATCAATTAAATCTTCTGTAACTCCATTATCACGCATTTCATTATAGTATTCATCGATTTCCTCAAGTTTCTTATCATCTAGCCACACTTTTGCAAGTCTTGATTCATAGAACAATTTTACAGTTGAACCATCTTCAATAGATTGAGTCATATCATATACATCAATAATATCTCCAAAAATGGCAGTTGTATCTTTATCCTTAGTTTGAACAGGAGTTCCTGTAAATCCAATGAATGTAGCATTTGGTAAAGCATCTCTAATATACTTTTCATAGCCATATTTCGTTTTCATTTCGAAATCTGTGCTATTCCTCTTGTATGTAACCGTTTCATCTATTCCATAATGACTTCTATGTGCTTCATCGCTTATAACAATAATATTATCCCTATCATTTGGAATTATATTATCTTTATCAATTTTTTGCAGTGTTGTAAAGATAATTCCACTTTCTTTAACATTTGACAGTTTATCTAATAAATCTTTTCTATTTGATACTTTGACTGGTTCTACTCTTAAATAATTCTTTGCATTACTAAAAGTAGTATATAATTGGTCATCTAAGTCATTTCTATCAGTCAATACAACTATGGTTGGATTATTTAAAGACTTCTCTTGAATAAGTCTATATGCTAACATTAACATACTAAAACTTTTACCTGAACCTTGTGTATGCCATACTAGCCCTGCTTTACCATCACCATTTGGTCGTTTATTTTTTAATATTGAATCAAAGGCTTTTTTTACACCAAAATATTGATGATATTGACTTAAAATTTTAATAGGTTTTTCTTTATCTTTATCAATGAAAAATAAGTTATTTTTTATAATATCAAGTAATCTGTCTTTTGTGAAAACACCATCTATCATTACATCCAATTTATTGACACTATAATCTTTATATACTTCTTTTCCGTCAACACTTTTCCACTCTGAATATCTTTCAAAATCACTTGTAATAGTGCCTAATCTATTGTTCGCACCATCACTTATTACACAAAAAGCATTGTAATTAAACAATGTAGGAATATCATACCTATAGCCACTATTATCAGAATTACCTCCTAATTGATTATAAGCATTTTCTATTGTAGTGTCTTCTCTATCTTCTATACTTTTTAATTCAAATATAATCAAAGGAATACCATTTATATAAATCAACACATCTGGAATCCTAGTTGATCTTCCCTCATTAAACTTAACCTGATTAACAACTTTAAAAATATTATTATCAGGGTTTTCAAAATCAATAATTTTTACTAATGGATTTGAATCACTAAAATAATCATCAATAAATATTCCATCTACTAAATATTTGTGGAATAATCTATTTTTATCTATAAAAGAAAGTGCGTCTAAATGTTTTAATTTTGTTACTACTTCACTAAATATTTTTCTTTTTATTTTAGGATTTATCATTTCTAGTGATTCTAACAAATCATCTTCAATAATAAAATCATCTAATTTTCTATTAACTATCCAATCATCATTTTCTTGAATATATGTATATCCTTTTTCTTCAAACATCTGGATTATAGACATTTCTAATTCGTGTTCATTATACTTATCATTCATACAAATTCACTCCTACAACCTATTCACTTTAAGCCACATCTTATATTAAATTATACCATATTTCTACAAAAAACTCCATCATACCATTGACATTTATTCATTATTATATATTCATATAATTGATATTATAGGAAGTTTGGATGATAAGATAGAAAATAATAATAAAATCATTGAAAAAATGAATAATCTATTAAATGTTAAAACAAATGAATTGCTACTATGCAAGACTAAAAAAATTCAGCTTAATGATATTATTGAAGAATGCAAAGAAAAATCAGAAATAGAACTTGTACCATATTCAGTGATAAATACAGGAAAAGTTATAATTCAAAATGAGCAATTTAATAAAGAAATTGCGAAGAATACCAAAGGAAAGTATAAAAAAATAAAAAAAGATTACTTTGTTTACAATCCATCCAGAATTAATATAGGTTCTATTGGGGTAATGGAAGATGAAATCGGTTGTGTAAGCCCTATATATGTTGTCTTTAAATGTATTGAAGAATATAAGATATACTTACAACAGTTGCTGACATTTGATTCTATGATTAAAGAGATAAATAAGAGATGTTCTGGATCTGTTAGACAAGCATTATCTTTTAATGATTTATGTTCAATAGAAATATATGATATAGAAAAAGAAAAATTAAAAATATATAATAAATATTGTGATAGCATTATTAGAATTACAAAAAAATTAGAACAAGAAAATAAATTATTAGAAAATCAAAAAAAATTATATCTGACTAAATTCTTTTAGTCAGATTTTTTTATGTAATATTATAATTGCAGGAGGTGAAGTTGTGGACGAAACATTTATCACTCAACTGCAAAATGATAACTTATCAGCAAATACTATATCTTCTTATACTATTGCTATAAAACATTATTTCAGTATTTTTGATGAAGTAACCAAAAGTAATTTATTAACTTATAAAGGATTTTTAATTGAGAATTATCAACCTAAAACAGTAAACCTTAAAATTCAGGCAATAAATAAATATTTGGATTTTGTAAATAAAAAAGAATTAAAATTAAAATTTGTTAAAATTCAAAGAAAAAACTTTTTAGAAAATGTTATAAGTTATCCTGATTATTTATTTTTTATCAATAAACTAAAAAAAGATAAGAACTATATGTGGTATTTTATTGTGAGGTATTTAGGCGCAACTGGTGCAAGAGTAAGTGAGTTAATACAAATTAAAGTGGAAAATGTGAAAATTGGGTATATCGACTTATATACCAAGGGTGGCAAGATTAGAAGAATATATATTCCAAAAAAATTACGAGAAATTACGATTAAATGGCTAGAAGAAACAGGCAAAACAAGTGGTTATCTATTTACTAATAGGTTTGGCAATAAAATTACTACTAGAGGTCTTGCTCATCAATTAAAAAAGTATGCCGATGATTATGGTATGGATTTAAAATATATTTACCCACACTCTTTTAGGCATATGTTTGCCAAAAGATTTTTAGAAAAAAATCAAGATATTGCATTACTTGCAGACTTGATGGGACATGAAAGCATTGAAACAACACGAATATACTTGCGAAGAACAAGTGAAGAACAGCAAAAAATAGTTGATGAAATCGTAAATTGGTAAAAAGTTCTTTGGGTTTATCCAAAGAACTTTTTTAAATACAATTTCTTTAATTCGCACAATTTTTTATTTTGCAATTTTATATTTAAAGAATAATCAAAAATCTTATTAAAATAATCAATATCGTCTTGTAAATGTTTCTTAATTTTTAAATATTTAATTGATTTAGAGCCGTGTAATATTGTTGTGCCATTTGTATGCTCTAGCATAATTTGTTGATTGGTATTATCTTTCAATGACCAATATAAAATACCATAATCGTTAGTAAATTTAGGAATGACTTTATATATACCAGAAGAATAAGCTCCCACTAAGCCATAATTTATTCTGCCTATCGCTCCATCAAATGATATTAAAACATCATTAGGTTTAGCAACGGGAATATCTAATGTTTTTGAAATATAAGTATCTGTTAAAGAGTTTAAATCTTTGACTCTTATGAAATTGATATTTTCATTATTTTTTTCACTCATATAATTTTGACTGGATGCTTCTTTACCCTTTTCAAAATTTGCAAAGTCGTTAAAATCTATAAAATCATTTTTTATTTTTTTATACTTAGATAATCCTAGTTTATCAATTTTTTCAATTATTTTATTATTACTTTCTATCTTATCGTCCAAACTTCCTATAATATCAACTATGTGTTGTTGATAATTTAAACTTGGAACATTAATATTAATATCTCCAATCTGTTGCAAGTTTATATTTGGTTGTGCTGATTGAGCATTAACATTGTTTATATAGCATTGCATTTTATAAGATGAAAGATAATAATATAGGTAAAGAGGATTCAATTTTGATTTATCGGTTCTTATAATTGCAACAGCCTGATTTGTGTTTGCTGGTAAATCCATTTCAGTAATTAAGGCAAGCTTCCCTAAATATGCTCCTGCAATAGACATAAGGACATCATCTTTTAAAAGTATAGAACGTTTTAATTTTTCATTTGCTTCTTCTGAAATGTACAAACTTACCTTACTTATTATTCTGCTGTCAGTTATATTTTCTGACCTGATAAACTTTATGCCTGAATTTTTAAATAAATATCCATATGTTGATGGAGTTGTGCCTTTTGTTATAATTTTACAAAAATCTTTTAAATAACTCATAATTATTATACCTACTTTCTGAAAGGAGTTTATATGAAAATCAAAGATATATTACAAATAAAATATGGTAAAAATCAATCTTCCGTGATAGATGAAAACGGAAAATATCCCATTATTGGAACAGGTGGAATTTTTGGATATGCAACTAAATATCTATACAATAAACCATCAGTTCTTATTGGAAGAAAAGGAAGCATAAATAATCCAATGTATGTTGACACTCCATTTTGGACGGTTGACACCTTGTTTTATACTATAATTGATACATCAAAAGTTATTCCTAGATGGTTTTATTACTATATTTCAACACTTAATCTTAATAAATTTAATGAGGGAACCACTATTCCAAGTTTAACAACAAAAACTTTATATGAAATTGATGTTCCGGAACATTCGTTAAATTATCAACAACACATAGTTGATATTAGGAGGTGTTATTATGCAAATTAAATTAAGTGATTTATGTAATATTACAATGGGGCAATCTCCAAAATCTATTTACTATAACAAATCCAAAATCGGAACTCCATTTATGCAAGGTTGTACAACTTTTGGAAGAATATATCCTAGTATCGATACTTGGACTACCATATATAATAAATCAGCCGATTCTAATGACATACTTTTTACTGTACGAGCCCCTGTCGGCGATATAAATATAGCATTAACAAAAATTGCTATTGGTAGAGGTTTGGCTGCATTAAAGCCAACTTCTGTTTCAACAAAATACTTATATTATTTATTATTGTCAAACAGAGACTTATTTACTAACAATTCTTCTGGTACTGTTTATGACTCTATAAATAAATCTGCCCTTGAAAATATAACTCTTAATATACATTCCAAAAATCAACAACTTCTTATAGTTGATATTATTGCATATCTAAAATTTCTTCTACTTTCTTTGCTAATTCTTGATTTTCTTTTAATAAATCTTTTAGTTCATTTGATACAACTTTAATTTGTTCTTCTACTTCCTCTTTGGACATTTCATTGGAATCATCAATTCCTACATATCTTCCAGACACTAATGAATAATCATTTGCTCTAATTTCTTCTAAACTAGCAGAATAACAATAGCCTTTTATGTCTTCATAATTCTCATTCTTCAACCAATTATGATATGTATCGGCTGTTTCTTTAATTTCTTCTTTACTTAATTCTCTAATCTTTCTATCAATCAAAGTTCCTTTCTCTCTTAAATCGATAAAAAGAATTTTATTATCTTGTGTTTTTTGTTTTCTTAAAAACCATAATGATACTGGAATACCTGTTGTATAAAATAGTTTATCTGGTAATGTAATTATACAATCAACAATATCATCCTCTATCATTGCTTTTCTGATATTATATTCTTGTGTCTGACTTGTAGATAAACTACCATTTGCTAAAACAAAACCGGCAACACCTTTTGGTGATAATTTTGAAATCATATGTTGAATCCAAGCATAGTTAGCATTTCCTTTTGGTGGAACATCATATTTCCATCTAGGATCTTCTAGTAATGACTCTTGACCATAATCTTTAATATTAAATGGTGGATTGGCAAGTATATAGTCTGCTCTTAAAGCTTTATGTTTATCGTCGTGGAATGTATCTCCATTTGAATCACCTAAATCGGCTTCAATTCCTCTAATTGCTAAATTCATTTTTGCTAAACGCCAAGTTGTAGCATTTAATTCTTGTCCATAAACAGAAATATTATTTATATTTCCTTGATGTTCATCAACGAAATTTGCTGATTGAACAAACATACCTCCCGAACCACAGCAAGGGTCATATACCTTACCATTAAAAGGTTCTATCATTTCAACAAGTAATTCAACAACACATCTTGGAGTATAGAATTCTCCACCTTTTTGCCCTAAATTTCTTGCAAATTTACCCATAAAATATTCATATACCTTACCAAAGAAATCACCACCTGCATTTGTTGTATCTAACTTATTTGTAAATAGATCAATCAACTCACCTAGTCTTCTTTGGTCAACTTCTAGTTTTGAATAAGTTTTTGGCAAAATGTTCTTTAATTCAGGGTTTTGCTTTTCAATAGCAATAAATGCCTCATCTAATACTTTTCCTAATTCCTCAGATTTAGAATATTTAGAAATATAACTCCATCTTGCTTCTTTTGGTATCCAAAAGACCATATTTTTTGAGTATTCATCTATATCATTTTCATAGCCTTTTCCCTCATCAACAAGTTCTTTATATCTAACATCAAATTTATCTGAAAGATATTTTAAAAATATCAATCCAAGTACAACATGCATATAATCTGCTGCTGCAAGTCCTCCACGAAGTTTATTTGCAGAGTCCCATAGTACGTTTTCTAATTTTTCTGTACTCATATTTTCCTCCTCTTACTTTTTATTTACCTTTAAAGATTGTTTAATCAATGGTATAAGATTATCAATATCTTCTTCAGAAGAAACCTCAACTCTATAATCGCCATTTCCCCAATGTCCTACTTTTGTAATATCTTGGGCTATATTTAGTGGGTCGACAAGAGTACCTTTTTTTAGATTAATGTCTACTTTTAACTTATTTTGATTAAATTCTATATCTACTATATTTCTTCTGCCTTTAAAAGCCACATAAACTTTTTTTACATCTATATCAATATCATCTAATTCTAATATTTTACTTTTAAGTGATTCATATAATTTTTTTGTCTTTTCCGAAACCTTATTTAAATGGTCTTCTTCAGTATACACTTTTATTTCCTTATTTACTTCTTTTTGCTCACTTTCAACACCAAATTCTTCTATTTTTACATTGCTGGTTTTCCTTATAAAATCAATATCAATAATATCATTTTCATATCTAGTTACTTTAATTAAATCAACAGGTATATTTTTAAAATCTGTTGCATTTAATTGATATGGTGTAAAAATTGGTGATACAAATATAATTCTCGATTGACTCCAATCAATGTCATTAATTGTTAGTGATGATTTTGTAATTGTATTATACTGCAAAATAAAATCTGCTTTTCTTTCTAACAATAACTTTAAATATGTATATCCTTGATCAACTAAACTATGATTTTTTACATTTTTATATTCTATAATTTTAAATGACTTAGACTCATTATCAAAGGCTAACGAATCTATCCTAAAATTTCCAACACCAAACTCAGTACAAATAAATTTAAATCCTAATATTTTTTCTAAATTATTTTCAAAATATTTTTGTAGTTCTTTTTCATTTTTAAAGTCATTCTGTTTTAATTCAATATTTCCTTTGAATATCATTAAGTATCACCTCGTAAATCTATATGTATTAATTATAACACATATTTAGTTGAATTAGGTAGGGTTTGGGATATTTCCCACATACGAATTTCGTACGGGAGTACAAATTCATTGCTTGCTAGACAATAAATTTACTCCCAAACTAATTAATTACAATTTAAAAACTCTATCAGTTTTATCTGACAGAGTTCTACTTTTCAATAATATTTCTTTAATATCATTGGATTATTTTTTACTATTATTAAATTATATTTTATTTTTAATATTTCTTTCACTTTAGGTATAAGTCTACTAATATCACACCTACAATTAAATATATCTATAGCAGAGTTAATATGATTTATTAAATTACATTTTGATAAACAATGTCTACTATATTCATTTGCTAAATAGAATACTACTAAATCAGGTATAACATAATTATTTAAGTAATCATTAACATTGTTATAGAATGGTAAATATATTTTTTCAAATTCTTTATCAGTTATATCAGACATAGATATATTCATTTAAAACTATTTCTTCTACCATATTTTTTATATTATTTATTTTACCTATCCATAACATTTGATTACTACTTTTTAATTCTTCAGTAATATTTTCTTTTTCAGCTAGTTCTTTAATTAACTTCTGCACCTTCTCCATAACAATAGTATCGATATTATGAAGATATTCATTTAATTTATCATTAACCAGTAAATCAAAATATAATCCTAACTTTTCTTTCTTAATATAATTTAATCTTAATAACCCATATTTTCCTATATTATATTGTTTTTTATTTTCTAACTTTAAATTTGGCAATAAATAATCACCGTTCTTAGTGTAACTAATATTCATACCATTTCTCCATTTCTTTTCATATTTATTTGGCTTTAATCGTTATACATATTTTGTTACACTTTGACTATCGCCACCTCCTGCATTTATGTGATTAGATAAAACTATCACATCAGAATTATTTCCAAACGCCGATAATATTCTATTAACTCTTTCATCTCTATCTAATGTTTCATCAGTACTTCGAGTTATATAAGTAGGTATTCCTAATTCCTGCAATCTCTTATAAATATATTCTGCAACTGCAAGTGTGAAATCCTTTTCTTTAATATTTCCATTTACTGCCCCTGGATCATCACCTCCATGTCCAGCATCAACCACAACACCTCTAGTAGCTCTTAAATCATCATACATTAAATTATCCTCCTTAGTATATACTATGTAAAATATGACAAAAAAACATAAAAATCATCAAAATTTTTATGTTTATAAAACCTATTCATCATCTTCAGAATAATAGTCGTCCTCATCATCACTATCATCCTCTTCAAAATTATATGGAGAATAATGACCCTTTCTAACTTCTTCTTTTTGCCAATCATCCAAATTATACATTTTCATTTCTCTTTCTAAGTCCTCATCAACATCATTACTATCATCATTATTATCTAATAATAATCCTGCAAGTATACCCAAATTACCAGATGATTTTGAATTGGCTGGAGATCTATTAATAGAAGGTGGTGGATTATAAGAGTCAACATAACTAACTTCATTATTGTCTAGATTAAGTCTCTTCAATCTTTCCAGAGCCTCAACACTATATTTTTCAATAAATCTATTTACTTTATCAATAAACCTATTTTGACTATTGACTGCATCTCTAAAAATAGATAATAAAGTAAGAGTATAATTTTTATCATTATAATCAGTAAGTTTTTTATAATAATCTTTAGCTTCTTTTTTATATTGAATAATATAATCAGTAAATTGAGTAACCAATTCGTTTGAAATATTTAATTTCGTTTTATGCATATCAATATAATCTTGAACATAATTTATATAATCAATATAATCATTAATAAATTTAGATGCTCTATTAAAAACTTTATCACTATTATCAGTAAACTTTGCATCTAAAAGAAGTGCATACAAATGCTTACAATAGTTACCACTATCTACAAAATATGGACAAGTACAACTTGCTTCTTTTATCAAGTTATTCTTATCAAAAGTCAAAGAAACATTATATGTATCAGTACCATAAGCAATACCTTTGTAAGTTGCATCATCCGAACTAATAATGCTTACTTTGTTATCACGATAATATTTTTGACCTCTTACTCTTATTTGAGGTAAAAAGTATTCATCATAGACCTTCTTATCAACAAGCCCTAATTCTTGTACAAAGACATCATAATCATATTTAATTGGATTAAGTCGTTTTAAATCACTAAATGCATGTTCATATATTTGCTCTTGCTCATGTATATAATTATTTCTTATAGTTTGCAATTCTTTTATACGCCTATTTTTAGATTTTATTTCATTACGTTTCTTCTTTTCGTCAATCCATCTTGAAAAAGAATTAATAGCATTCCCTATTTCACTCAAAGCCTCAATTAACCATTTAATAATAAATATAGGAGCTAAAATCATTAAAACCATATAATATGTAACATCAGGATCTTTTTTTCTTCTTGCCATAGTGCCCTCCAAACCAGACATATTATCACAATACTACTACACACTATGTCTAAACACCATGAGTATACCATTAATTATTAATAAAGTAAAATATAATTATTAATTCCTATGACCTTTTATTGTGCTCATAATATTCGTCTTTCTAACAACAACATATCACATATTTTTATTACGCAAGACCCAAATAATATTTACAATATAAAATATAATTCAGGAAGTTAGTACTTCAAAAAATAACAACAAAAAAATGACATTAAAACAATCTTATCCAAACTACATTTATAATAATATCTTAAATACATACCAAATAGAATTGTAAATAACAAATCTATAAATGGAAACAAAAAAACAGCTTGTTTAATAGAACAAAAATATACCACTATACCACTTTCTTACAGGAATTAACATTATATTACTTAAAATTTATATCTTACTCTACAGTTTTGTAAGAAAAAAGTAGCATATTTTTTATTGCTACTTACATTTAATTATTTAATAACTATTCTAGGACACTCACTCATCTTTTCTTTATCTATAGAAAACCCACCAAACGTTTCCCTAACAGGAATATCAAGATTAGCGTCCTTTAATACTTTCAACATATCTAATAAGTTATTATAATTATTCTTTAATTCTTCAATAGATCTAGATCCCATATTAGATACATTATTTTCTAATTGTTCAATATATTCAAGAAGTCTAATATCTATTGCCCTAAATTCTTCTGGTTTAATTATTCCACGATAAATAAACTCATTCCCATATTTTGTAGAATCTCTGCCGGGTCTTGGTGAAAGTGTATCAGCTATTCTAAAGTCAACTGCATCAGAAAGGAATGGATCAAATTCATCTTCATCAGGATACAAATCATCAAGACCAGTAACCGCAAGTGACACACCATTCAAACCATTAACTTGAGATAGTGTATCATTCATAATTTTTAAAGATTCAGGTGAATCATGTCTAAGTTTTAATCTATTAAGTTCCGACATTGTTAATATACCAAATCTGATTACAGAAGATGCATCACAATACTTAGTATTATGATGATATTTTGCACCAGTAACATGATCAAAATTAGTTTTACTATTATCTAAAGTATTCTTAACATAATCAACTACATCACATCTATCAAGTTTAATATCACTCATTGTATTTCACCCCTTTTTTTATTAATTAAACTTTTTTGTAAGTTTTATTATTTTCATTCACTAATCTATGTGTATCTCTAAGTATCATTAATTCCTCGTTAGTTGGTACAACCATCACTAACACATTAGAATCGGGTGTTGATATTATACCCTCTTGATTAGCCTTAAATCTTGCGATATTATCATTTGCTTCTTTATCTAGTTTAACTCCCATAGCACCAGAAATAGCATTTACAACTTTTTCTCTCATCAAAATACCATTTTCACCCATACCAGCAGTAAATACAATAGAATCAACATTACCCTCTAATTCAAAATAATATTGTGCAATATACTTAACAACTGAATTTTTAAGCATTTCGATTGCAAGAGATGCATTCTTATCACCTGCATTAGATAAAGCAATTAAATCTCTAAAGTCATTTTTACCACCAATCGCAATAAGACCGCTTTCTTTATTTAAAATTTGATTTACCTCTTCAACAGACAAATTTCTTTCTTTGCATATATAATTAATTATAGAAGGATCAATCGAACCACTACGAGTACCCATTATTAATCCATCAAGTGGAGTAAGTCCCATAGAAGTATCATAACATTTACCATCCTTAATACATGCAATACTAGCACCACTACCAATATGACAAACTATCAAATTTGGATCATCCTTATCCAAATATTTTTTCATATATTCATTTATATATCTATAGCTAGTTCCATGAAATCCATATTTTCTAACATCATTTTCCTTATACCAAGCCATTGGAACAGGATATAAATAATTCTCCATTGGCATTGTATGATGAAATGCAGTATCAAAAACCGCAACCTGAGGAACATCAGGTAAAAGTCCCTCCAAACTCTCAATAATTGCGATTTGACCAGGATGATGTAGAGGTCCTAACTTAGTTAATGCCTTAATATCATTTAAAACTCCTTCATCAATTATTACAGAAGAAGAATAAATTTCTCCGCCATGTAAAACCCTATGTCCTACACCTTTTATCTCAGAAATATTATTAACAAACTTATTCTCAAGTAATTCATTAATCATTACTTCAACTGCCTTAGTATGATTAGGAATTAATACCTTTTTTTCAATTTTTTGTCCATCAAACTTTAAAGTATATGAACTATCCTCCTTACCAATTTTTTCAACATATCCATTTACCATCTCATTTTCATCTTTATCAAATAAAGAAAATTTTAATGATGAACTACCACCATTTACAACTAAATACTTACTATCCATAGTACATTCCCCCTCAAATTGTGCTTATTATACCACAAATTACCAAATTTTTCAATATTATAAAAGGCTATAATAGAAACCTTTCCACCTCTATTAAAGCCTTATTATCTTTTTCTCTAAAAATATCATGTGTATAACCATTAAGTATAACAAGATTTTTTTTCTTAACAGGAAGATTTTCATATAACTCCATAGAACTTTTAATAGGTACAAGCGTATCCTTATCTCCTTGTAAAATCAATGTAGGTACATTAACATCCTTATAAGAGCCCTTATATTTATCAACAAGTTTTGTGAATTCGTTAAATGAAGTTATAGGTAGTTTTAAAAATCTAGTAAAAATTTCATCCCTGTCATTATTAATTACCATGTTAATACCGCTTTTAAACTTATCCATAGTAGATGACTCTCCCTCTACTACCAAATAATTAAATGCAGGTGCCGCCAAAACAAGCTTTTTTACCTGTGGATACTTACTAGATAAATAAGTTGCGATTACTCCACCCATACTATGTCCAATTAAATAGATGCTTCTATACCCATCTTTTATAAGAGAATCAATCATTTCTTCGCTAGCCTTTATCCATTCCTGATATTTAGCGGTTTTAAAAGTCCTCTTTTCATGACCAGGCAATGTAAAAGAATAAACATCCAATTTAGCATGTCTTTCTAAATAATTTGCAAGTCTTTCTTGATCATAAGTTCCTCCTGCAAATCCATGAATAATTAATACTGCTTTTCTAAATAATATCATACACTCCACCTATTTTCTTCTTCCAATCACTTCGCCTAATTTAACTTTTGTTTCTATTCCCAATTTAGAATTTAAAACAATATCAGAATCAATTTCAACAACATCTTTCTTCAACAGCAATACAACTGTAGAACCTCCAAATAAGAAATATCCTTTTTCATCGCCTCTTTTAAACTTTTTAATATCATGGTTAACAATCTTCCCAACCATTAAGGCTCCAATTTCCATTTGAATAACATCACCAAAATTTTTAGTATTAAGTACAGAATACTCTCTTTGATTTTCCTTAAATACTTTGTATCTCTTAAACGCAACCGGTCCAACAGTATGAAGAATACCATTTATTTTCTTACTTCTAATTAAAATACCATCATCAACAAAAGAATATCTATGATAATCATCAACAGTAAGTCTAAATACTAAACAAGTACCGCCCTTATATTCTTGTGCTAGTTTTTTATCTCTCAAAAGTTCTCGTAGTGTATACTTTTTACCCTTAATTACCATCTCGGTCTTTTCATTAACAGGATAAACAAGTAACTTTGAATCTGCGATTGCATTTAAATCTTCAGCTTTTTTTGAAAATGGCCTTTTTCCAGCCTTAATTTTCCTAGTAAAAAAATCATTAAAAGAAAGATACTCTCTTTTTGGATAATCTGACATATTAATATTATTTTTCTTAATAAATTTATCTATTCTTTTAGTAGAAGCTTTACTATTCATGTATATTGAACTAACCTTTGACACTGTTTTTCTAGTAGCAAAAGCAAGCACAACTCCACCCAACAAAGTTTTATATAATACAGTAGCACTTATTGGGCTTTTTTCAGTATACTTCTTCTTTTCTTCTCTATTAACTATTTCTGTTTTCATATTATACCAAGAACAATATAAGTAATATTCCTATAATAGCCGCTACTGTCACAAAGATATATGCCTTACCTTTAATCTTAGGAATCTTAGCATTAAATACAAATAAAAATGCTATTAAGTAGATTAAAACTGTATAAATTGACTTAAATGAAACATTATGTGAAACTGACGAGAAGAACCATAAAGCAGGTAAAATAATTGATGTAGATGTAACAGGTAACCCACTATAAGTTTTAACTGGTTCATCCTTATTTGTATCCATAACTGATATATTAAAGAAGCCTAACCTAGTAATTCCTGCAAGAACTAGTAAAATATATGAAAGAATATTATACCAACTATTTAATCCCATTGAATATCCAATTACTACTGGAAAAGTAACAAAAGCTACCATATCCGCAAGCGAGTCTATCTCAACTCCAAACTTCTTTTCTTCTTCATCTCTTTTGCAGAGTCTTGCAACCTTACCATCAAACATATCACAAACACCAGCAATTACCATACAAACCATTGCATATTGTAAATTGTTAGAAAGTGCAAAAAACATTCCAATTATTGCAAAAGCTACTCCTAAATAAGTTATTATTAACGACTTATTATATTTTCCTATAAACATATTAACTACTCCATTCTATTTATCGCTAACCATAGTATACCACGAATTTTGTCATACTCCAACCCTTAAAAGAAAAAGAAAAGCTAATCACTATTCTTAGTCAATCTTACTGAAGTAGTCTTCTCTTTACCATCTCTATTGTATTTAACCTTAATTTTATCCCCTGGTTTATACTTATAAAGTATATATTTCAAATTAGCAGCATTTTTAACTTTTTTTCCATCTATCGCAACAATTACATCGCCTTTTTCTAAATCAGATTTAGCTGCACCTGTATTTTTCTCAACTGATATTACAACAACACCATCTTCAATATCATCACTAATTGATATTCCATATCTGTAAAGCATTGATTTATCACTTACACTTAATAAGTTAATACCAAGAAGAGGCCTTTCTACCGATTTGCCATTCTCAAGTTCACTAACATGTGACATAGCGTCTTCAATCTTTATAGAAAACCCCATACCTTCTATTTGACTATCCACAAGTTTTAAAGAGTTAACACCAATTACTTCACCATTTGAATTAAGTAATGGTCCCCCACTATTACCTGGATTTATAGCAGCATCTACTTGTATAACATCCATTAACCAATCATTTTGAGATTTAACACTAACTGTTACTTGTCTATTTAAACCAGAAATAATTCCACTTGTTACAGAATTAAAATACTCTTCTCCTACTGGTGAACCTATTGTAAATACAAAATCCCCTAATTGAATATCAGAAGTTTTACCAATAGTTGCAACTGCTTTAACATCTCCAACAGGAATTCTAATAACTGCTATATCCAAATATTCATCTCCACCAAGTAAATCAGCATCAACAACCTTATTAGAAGTAAGCATTACCTTTAATGAAGTAGATCCTTCAACAACATGTTGATTAGTCATTATATAACCATATTTAGAATCCGTTTTATATACAAATCCACTTCCACTACCTTGTAATTTTCCACTCTTATAATTTTGTACCATTACAACAGCATCATAAACCTTTTTAACCGCAGTACTAATTCCAGAATTATCAACTACTACTTTACTATAATCACCAGTATAAGTATTTCTAATTATCCCAGTTCCACTAATACTAGTTTCATTCTTAGCAAAAGGATTTACAATTATCAAATATGCAACCGCAGCACCTGCAATTACACCAACCAAGGCTATTATAAAATTTAAAAATTTTTCTCTCATCTATTTCACCTCTCTATGTCAACAATTTCCTTCCAATTTTTAGGAAATCCCATTTCATTTAAAACTTTATCTATAGAAATTGATTTTAAATTATATTCAAGATTATCTAATACATCACTTATTTCAATAACAAGATTTTTAACTTCATTATGAGTAAGTAATTGTCTCAAAATTATTATCAACGCAAACAAATCATTTTTTCCATATATGTATTCATCATTAGTTTTATCAATATTAAGAATTCTATGATATATAGTATCATCAATTGATCTTTGTGTTCTATTACAGAAAAGTATATCTTCATGTGCACAAAGATTTCTATAATTTGCAAGTATTGGTAAATAAGATTCATATGCATCACTACTAATTCCATAAAAATCACATATAGCAATTCTATCTTCTTTCTTTAGGATGCAATATAATTCACTAACTATACCAAAAGATAATACTTTTACTAATACCCACAAAGGTATATAACCATAATTAGTAATATAATGCTTTGTTGCGGCATGTTGATTACCATTAACTCTAACTTGTCTTTTCATTTTCTTTATAAGATCATTAACTTGTCTTGATTTTTGAGGTGATGTATCAAAATTCTTTGCCTTTAAATAGTCACTCTCCTTATAACCATACTTTTTAGATAATTGGTAAGAAATAATAGACTTAGTATTATTTTCTATAACAAGTAAATATTTAAATATAATATTCCTAAAACTTCTATCAAATAAGAATAAACTATAAAGTTCTTCAAATGTAGTACCTTCAATATATTGTTTATTGTTAAAAGATTTCATAAATAGATGTCTATATCCATTTATAAAAAAGTAATTTTCCCTTAATAAAACCTCTCTTGCATATTCCTCATTATTTATAATAAGACCCTTATATCTAAATATTTCAATTTGCTCATCAAGGTTCTTAAACCTCTTATTGTCCCTCATATTCTCACCTATTATTGATTATAACACAGTTTCTAATAAAAAGTATGAAAAAATAGTGAAATAATGTGATATAATTTTGTAATATAGAAAGGATGAGTTTATGCCAAGTACCGCAACACACGCATATTTTATAATGGACATATATGATAAACTACCTATTGAAAGAAAAATATTTTTAAAAGATGATAAAGAGCTTTTAAAAGTATCAGCACAAAGTATGGATCCATTAAACTTTTACTTTTCAAAAAATTTTAAAAAGAACAAAAAAGTACGATCCTTTGCAGAATACTTTCACACACATAAAACCGGAGAATTTTTAATAACACTTACAAATTATATTAAATATAATTATTATGCATCAAAGTCAGATGTAATTGCATATTTATATGGAATGATTTCACATTATGTATTAGATACAACATTTCATCCATATGTATACTATAAAACCGGAGAGTTCAAAAAAAATGTAAAAGACACATACATCTATAATTCAAAACATCATGAATTTGAAACAGCAATTGATAGATATTTAATAAAACTAAGAGAAAATGTAATTCCGTATAAATATAAATTATACAAAGAAGTATTCAATATAAGTGCCCTTTCAAATGATTTAAAAGACGTCATTAATTTTACCTATAGAGAAACATTTCATATAAATGACTTTGATAAAGTTCTATTGCATTCAATTAAAGATATGAGACTAGCATTCAAACTGTTAAGATATGATAAAATAGGAATTAAGTATAGATTTTATAAATTAATAGATATAATTTCATCAAAAAAGACACTAAAATTAAAGTTTGCTTCATATTATTATAAAACAGATATGGATTTTTCAAATGAAGAACATAAAACATGGTATTATCCAACAAATAAAAGAAAAAAATATAATATGTCATTTAGAGATTTATATATAAAAGCTCTATCAGATGCATTACATATAATAAAAGAGGTAGATGCATATATTTATGATAACAAAAAAGTGAATTTAGAAAAGTTATTTAAAGACTTATCCTACAAAACAGGAGTACCACTAAAACAAAAACAAGAACTAAAATATTTCGAATTTTAGTTCTTTTTAGTATTAGAAAAATATATTCGCCAATAATAAAAATGGTGATAATATGTTCTATAAATATTTAATATCAAATGTAAGCGATAAAGAAGTTTTATATTTATTTCTAGACAACAGATATGAAATATCAAGTGAGTTTTCAAAAGATATAAAAGAAGATTCTATACAAAATAAAATTAAGTCATATATTAAAAAAAACAATATTAATTTTAATAAAGGAACAATATATCTAGTTACTAATAATATAATAGCGGCATCAATAAATTACAATAATGATGAATTTACAAAAGTAAAAAAGTATATTGATATTAAAAATAGTGATGATAATTTAGAAATAATAGATGTTACTAATATAAATAATAGGGAAAGAATCCTAATCAAAAACAATAAGACATACTATAGAATACCATTAACAAAATATTTAGAAAACGCACTATTTAATAAAATACCATTAGTATTCGAAAAAGATGCGATGAAAGTAGTTGCTATAATAATAAGAAGTAACTATATAAAAGATTTATACAAATATGGATATATAAATGATGAAAACAATTACATGACAAAGGGAATATCTGATATAGAAAAAACTAATAGATACAAATTTTTCATAGATAAATTAAATAACGCAATAAAAGAAACAGACATGATGTATTTAACATATAAAGATAAACCAATTTATATAAATAGTGGAAATATATTTAACATTAATACATTAGCAAAGATAGGATATAACTATAATGAAATATTAAAGTTGTTATATCCAGGATTAGAGTTATCATATGAATCATATTTTTAAACAAAAAAGCCCGTAAAAATACGGACTTTTGAAACATATTGAATAGATTCCTATCTTTTTGAGAATTGTGGTGCACGTCTTGCTTTCTTTAAACCTGGTTTTTTACGTTCTTTAATTCTAGAATCTCTAGTAATGAATCCAGCAGCTTTTAAAGTTTTTCTATAGCTATTTTCACTATCAGCAGGAGTAGTACTATCATAATCTAATAATGCTTTAGTAATTCCTAAACGAATTGCTCCTGTTTGTCCAGAGAAACCTCCACCTTTTACTTCAACAACTACATCAAAGATTTCCTTTGTATTAGTCATTTCAAGAGGTTGAGTTAAATCCATAACTAAAGTTTCAAAAGGTAAATATTCATGAACATCTTTACCGTTAACAGTTATATTACCTTTTCCTGGTATTAACTTAACTTTAGCGATACTAGTTTTTCTTTTACCAGTTCCATAATAAACATTTTGTTTTGCTTTTGCCATCATTTACCTCCCATTAAATTTCCATTGCTTCTGGTTTTTGAGCAGCATGTTTATGTTCATTACCTGTATAAACAAATAATTTTTTATACATAGCTCTTCCAAGTCTGTTATGAGGAAGCATTCCTTTAACAGCTCTTTCAACCATTTCAACTGGATATTTTTCTACCATTTCTTTAGCAGTTCTTTCTCTTAATCCACCTGGATACATAGAGTGATTATAATATTTTTTATCCTCTAATTTATTTCCAGTTAAAAGAACTTTCTCAGCATTGATAATGATAACATTGTCACCACAATCAATATGAGGTGTAAATGTAGCTTTGTGTTTTCCACGTAAAACATGTGCAGCTTTACTAGCTACTCTACCAAGAGGTTTACCCTCAGCATCAATTACGTACCACTTACGTTCAATTGTTTCTTTTTTTTGCATATAGCTTGTCATAATTTTTTCTCCTTTTACTTAAGTTTGATTTTCCCGGGATCAAACTTATGTGGGGATATCAAATGTACCGATTAAGATTATACTAAAAATCTCTTTATTTGTCAACGAAAATAGATAGAAAAAAACAGCCGTTTTTGTAGAATAAAAATATGTTAATAAACGACTTCTTTCAAATATAATCCAGAACCTTTAGCAGTTGTAATTTTGCTTTTGTCCATAGTACCATTTAATATATTTTTAACTGAACCAGTAGTTAATTTACCACTACCAATTTTAATTAAAACACCTACCATATTTCTTACTTGATATTTCATAAAACCATTTCCTGTAAATGAAATTGTAATAATATCCCCTTCTTTTTTCATATCAACAGAATATATAGTTCTAACGTAACTACTTTTAATAGCTTCTTCCGAAACAAATGATTTAAAGTCATGTTCACCTAAAAAATCATTAATAGCTAAGCGCATATTATCAAAATTTAAATCTTTACAATACTGATAAACATGATTCCTATCAATAGGTGAATATTCTCCTACATTTATTTTATATATATATGTTTTCGAAATAGCATTATACCTTGCATGAAAATTTTTATCCACAATTTCTGTGGATAAAACATGGATATCCTCTGGCAACAAACTATTTAATGCACATTTTAGTTTATAAAGAGTTATATTAACATCAATATCAAAGTGCGCAACCTGTCCTAACGCATGAACTCCTCTATCAGTTCTACCAGAAGAAAATATTCTAGTTTCTGTATGATTATTAATATTATATAAAGCATTCTCTAACATACCTTCAACAGTTCTCTCTCCAGGTTGCTTTTGATATCCAGAAAAACCAGTTCCATCGTATGAAAACCTAATTAAATATCTCATACACCCTCCTTATACGTGTTTATATATATCTTTAATTATATCTCTAATATCAGTGTGATAAAATAACTTAACATTCTTATTTTCCTTAGCAAGATATGTAATGTAAGGTAATGTAGGAGGAACAATACTATTATTCAATAACAAAGATACATTAATTAATTCCTCTTTTGTATCACCATTTAATAAAACACTACCATTTTTAATAACTAAAACCTTGTCAGTAACTTCATATAATACATCCAAGTTATCTTCTATAATAACCACCTTACCATTAGAAGAAAAAATGGTTAAAATATTTTTAAGATTTCTTCTGTTATTTTTATCAAGATTAAAATATAAATTTCTAAAAATAACAACGTCAAACTTAAATAATGTTTTTAAAAATACATAAAATAGATATTTCTCACTAGTTGATAATTCACTAATTTTTTTATTTAATATACTAATTTCTAACCCAATATTTTCTAAATACTTTTCTAAAAACTCTTTAAATGATTTATCAGTTACTTTATTTTTCTTACAATAATAATTGATTTCAGATTTAACGGTATCAGTAAAAAAATGAATATAGTTAGAATCAACAACAGTTACAATTGGTTTCTTTCTTTTCATTCCTTTAAAAGTTATTTTCCCCTTTGACACAGATAATTCTTTAGTTAATAATTTTTCAAATGTAATTGAGTCTTCTAAGAAAATTCCATAAATATATTTAGAATAAATAGAAAAATCCATATCTTTATATTTATTTTTATATGTAACATCATCAAATCTTATTTCCATAATTCATCAACCATCCTACCAGTATCCATTATTACATCATCTACAAGATTATAGAATTTAAGTTTTAAAGATAAATCCATCATTATCGGAATATATATTCCTTCTCTTGCTAAAACATTGTCATGTTCTAATATTTTTGATGGAGTACCATCTAATTGCACGTACCCATTGTTTATAAATATAGTATACGAACTAAATAATATATTCTCTAATTTATTAGTTGTAAAAAGAACAGATAAGCTATATAAATCTAAGTACTTTTTAAGAAACGCAAATATAATTGAAGCCTCAGAATAGGTAAGACAATCAAATATATCATCTAAAAAGATAATTTTAGGACTGTTGATAAGAGATGAAATAATATATACCTTTACTCTATCAATATTTGAAAGTTCTCTCATACGTTTTTGCTTAAAAGATAATACATCAAAAAATTCCAACAAATAATTAATTCTATTCAAAAGATCTTTCTTTAAAATTCCTTCAATTTTCAAAGAGGCAAGTAAATCATATACTTTCATAGACATATTTCTAGAATTTAGAATTATTCTGTTATATCCAATAAGAGAAGAATAATTACGCATATTATTACTATTCAAAACAACACTATCAACACTAATAGAGTTCTGTGTTTGTAAAATTCCGCATAAAAGTTTGATTAATGTTGTCTTACCACAATTATTTGGACCTATTACAGCATTTATAGAGTTTTGCCTAATAGAAAATGTCAAATTGGTAAAATTAAACTTGTCGTGATATGAATAATTTAAGTTTTCTACACATAAAATATTGTCCATCATATCACCTCGTCTCTATATTATACAATAAAACGAAAAAAAAAACATCATATTGATGTTAATATAATTTTTTCTTTTGTATATTATATGCAATAGATGCAGCTAACTTAGTTGGAGCCAATCTTGTAAAGAAATTAGTAACCCTCATCTTAAATCCAGGAATGATTATTAATTTTTTATTAAATAACCCAACCAATGCACATTCCGCAACAAACTTGCTATCTAATGGTTTAACTGAAAACTTAACATTAGCAACATTGTTAAAGTTAGTTTTAACAGGACCAGGACATAAGCAGGAAACAACAACTTTAGATTTATCCCTTCTTAACTCCTCATATATTGAAGTTGTAAGTCTCAAAACATAAGCTTTTGTTGAATAGTATGTAGCCATTAATGGGCCAGGTGCAAATGCAGCCATCGAAGCAACATTCAATATATAACCAGAATTCCTCTTTTTCATATCTTTTAGGAATAACTTAGTAAGTACATGTACAGCTTTAATATTTACATCTATCATTTCAAGTTCTTTAGATAAGTCAGTTTCAGTAAATTTTCCACAATCACCAAATCCGGCATTATTAATTAATACATCAATCTTGTCATTCTTACATAAGACATACAACTCTTTTAGTTTACTCTCATTAGATAAATCAGCTACTACTATTTTTACATTTTTCCCTAATTCTTCTTGTACTTTTTGAAGTTTTTCTTTTTCTCTTGCAACTAAAATAAGTTCAAATCCTTCTCTAGATAGTATTCTTGCCATTTCAAGACCAATTCCAGAAGAAGCACCAGTAATTAAAGCTTTCATAATATTCACTTCGCTTTCGCATTATATTTACTACAAGTAAAGTATATCATAGATAAAATAAATTAACAATATTTAATAAATTTAAAGAGGAAGAGTAGATTTAGCATTTATTTCTAATGATGATGTAATTCCCTTTTTATATGCGTAATATCCAGCAGCCCCTATCATAGCGGCATTATCAGTACAACATTGTATATTAGGAAATATAAATTCAACATTTTTTTCTTTACATACATCCTCTAATTTGCCTCTTATACCACTATTAGCAGCAACACCACCAGCTATTAGGAAACTCTTAACAGGAACTTCTTCTAAAGCTTTTTTTGTCTTTTTAGCTAAAATGGTAGAAACAACATCTTGAAATGCATATGAAAGATCTTCTTTATTAATCAAATTACCACGTTGCTCCTCATTATGTGCCAAATTAATAACAGCACTTTTTAATCCACTAAAACTAAAGTTATAAGAATTATCATTAAGTGGTAGTGGAAGAGTATATCTAGGCTTACCCACCTTAGCCATTTTATCTATAATAGGCCCCCCTGGATAACCAACACCTATTACTCTAGCGACTTTATCATAACACTCACCAACAGCATCATCTAATGTTCTTCCAAGAACCTCAAATGTATATTCTTCCTTCAAATATACAAGTTCTGTATGTCCTCCACTGATAACTAAAGCAAGAGCAGGATATTTAATTTCACTTACTAAATTACTTGCATATATATGCCCTGCGATATGATGAACCGGTACCAATGGTTTATTATAAACAAATGAAAGTGTCTTAGCAGCTTCTAAACCCACCAAAAGTGAACCAATTAAACCAGGACCATATGTAACAGCAATTGCATCAACGTCATTAATAGTCATATTCGCTTTTTTTAAACATTCTTCAATTACAATTGTTATATTTTTAACATGATTACGACTAGCTATTTCAGGAACTACTCCACCATAATTAGTATGTATATCTATTTGTGATAAAACAACACTAGATATTATTTCGTGTCCATTTTTAACTATTGAACATGCAGTTTCATCACAACTAGATTCAATTGCAAAAATATAAGTATCTTTCATTTAAATCATCTCTTTTTCCATAAGTATTCCATCAGTTCCAGAATAATATCCACTCCTAATAGCAACTTCTTTAAATCCATATTTATGATATAAAGCAATTGCACTAGTGTTTTTACTATTAACCTCTAATGTTATATTATTAATCTTTTTATTTAAACCCTCATCTATAACAAACTGAAGCATTTTGCTTGCAATACCATTACCTCTAAATTCTCTTAATACATAAATATTAGAAATTTCAAATCTATCATATATATCAAGATAAGTAATATAACCAAGTATGTTATTATTTCCTACATAAAAACAATATTTTAAATAAGGATTTGTTTTTTCTTCTTTCAAAATATCAATATAAGAGTTAGTCTCACTATTATAATGATTATAAAACTCCTGAAGTATTAAAGAATCTATTTTACTAGTTAGCATTTAACTTTTCCTCAGCTTCTGTTAATTTTAAATAATTTGCATCAACAGAATGTGGATTAATAGTTTCTCTATCTTTTAAATTAGTTACAATTTTCAAAATATCAGGTGAGTAACTTTCTGTATCAAAAGGAAATTTATCATTAGAAATAAGCGTATGACTCTCACCTAAACCTTTAATAGCAACTTTAAGTGCTTCTAAGCTTATATATTGTTCTTTTAAAACCTGATTATAAGTTTTACTATCAAATATAGCAGAGTAAACATAACCCCTCCTAGCGTCTATAAGAGGCACTAAAAAGTCACAACTAGCATTACTAGATATTGCCATTGCTTCAAGACTAGATACAACTGATATAGGGATATTTAAAGCCCATGCATATGTTTTAGCAATTGTAAGACCAATTCTAACACCCGTAAAAGAACCAGGGCCATTTACAACCATAATTTTATCAATAGAATGAACATCAATATTATTTTTGTTAAACATTAATTGAATATTATAAAGTGTTTCAGTAGATAAATCTTGTTTTAATTCTAATGCAATTTTATCAATTAATTTATCATCATCAACTACTCCACAATATAAAAAACTAGATGAAGTATCTAGATATAAAATTCTCATAAAACCGCCTCACAAATATCTTCATATACTCTTCCATGAGGAATAAATGTTAATGTTCTAGTATCTTCATCTATTACTTTAAATTTAATATCTAATCTTTCTTCAGGTAAATAATCCTTTATCATGTCTGACCATTCGATTATTGTAACTCCACCTCTAGTATAATAATCTTCAATACCAAGATCATCAACTTTACCATCTAATCTATAGACATCCATATGATAAAGTGGTAACTCACCATTTGGATATTCTTTAATAATATTAAATGTAGGAGAAGTAACAGTCTCTTCTATTCCAAGTGCTTGTGCAAAACCCTTAGTAAATACTGTCTTACCACTTCCTAAATCACCTTCAAGGCATATTACCATATTAGGAAATTTCTCCGATTCAAGATTCTGCGCTATTTCAATTGTTTCTTTCTCACTATATGTAGTAATTTTATTCTCCATTTCTATCACCATTATTATTATAGCAAAATATTAAGTTTAAAAACAATATATAATACTACAAATTTTCAAAAATTTAAAAAGACTGTAAAACAGTCTAATAAACAAAAAAAATCATTGGCAATGACCTATTTTCGCATACACTATCTTCGGCACATGAGAGCTTAACTTCTGTGTTCGGGATGGGAACAGGTGTACCCTCTCAGCAATAATCACCAATGAAACTATAGAGAAATAATTCTCTGAAAACTTAGATAACGTGATTGACTCAATCAAATTAATAAACAAATATGATTAAATCCTCGATCTATTAGTACTGGTCAACTCAACATATCACTATGCTTCCATCTCCAGCCTATCAACCAGGTAGTCTTCCTGGGATCTTACTTTATACAAATGGGAAAACTCATCTTGAAGTTGGCTTCCCGCTTAGATGCTTTCA